>OGFJ01000549.1_pt1 | contig 32770 bp, 28 predicted proteins | sample 1570861 | NCBI WGS metagenome assembly OGFJ01 (sample SAMEA2582060, study PRJEB24529) | metagenome | biome: Human gut stool | place: China | collected 2011
TTCGACAGTATTTACCGGCCGCCGGGGAATCAAAGCCAACCTCTTGGCAATACCCCTCGGCAACGATTGCCGCTCGCAGATTCATACCGCGCGGCAAAGGAGCGGGCTGAGAGCGTTGTAGGGTTGCGCTCCTGAAGTCATGATTGCCTTCAATTAGTAGTACAGACAGCTTTCTGCAATCCTATACTCACGGTGCGCCTGTGCAACTGTGATTGCTTTTGAAAGGATTCTCCCGAGGATTTGATTTTTCTTTTCGAGAGGATAGGGGCTACCCATTTGTCTGTCTCCGTGCCCTCCTGATTAACAATTAGGAAGTATTTTGACAGAGAGGGGCCACAGCCGCCATTGACTTTGTCTGCGAATCGCCTATGACTACTGCAGCCAAATTGCCCCCACAACAGGCTCTCATAGATACAGTCCCCTCCCCAAGGCTCCGTCGGTCTTGGCGCCTACATCACGAAAGCACCGGACGACGGACGCTTCCAACGTCGGAGCGTTAGCCAAACGACACCTAGATCTGTTGGATTTGCTAGGGATAGAAAACCTCCTGGACTACTTTAATCGTCAGCGATCAAGTGGGCGGGAGTTACGGCTGGTATGCTCCTGCCATGCCTTGGGCGTCCCTCATCCAAAATCCGCGTGAGTTGCGTGGTAAGCCGAGGCAGCGATCGCGTCGAGCTCATGGCAGATGTTCACAAAATCGCAATTTAAATCGAGCGTTCGAATGGTGAACATGTTGCCATGCAATTTGATCGTGTCATTCGGAACAATCTCCTCTTGCGTTTTGGCGTAAAGCAGCATGCCGGAAACTTCCTTATCGGGATTGTGTGCCTGGAAGTTATGGACGTAGGCAAACATCTGATAGAGATTATTCGAGTGAAACTTTAATTTGTCGTGGTGCTTTTGAAGCGTTTTGCCATAGAACTTTGCGTCAATAACGAGTATCCGCTTGTCGCTGGAAAGTATGACGTCTGAGATCATCACAGGCAAAAACGAACTACGTTCGGTCTCTTCAGCTAAATCCCATGGGATATGTTTTGCTGCAGGAGCGAGATGCGGGTGATGCTCGCGAAAATATTCAAGCAAAAACCTCTGGTAGAGCAACGCAATAGTGCCTTCATCCATCCACTGTTCTAGCCGGAAATACCCATCTTCTTCTGTGTGCAAAGCCTGCAATTGAATGAGTCGGCAGATATTGAGAAGCAGTTCGTAAGTCTGTGTCTGTCGCCCGATTTGTAGTCGGGACCAATTCACCGAATTTAGATTCAGTGATGAAACTTCTTGCAAGCTCGTCAAAGTCTTCTTTAGAGCCTGCCGAAGATCCGCTTTGAGTTTGCTGCTTCGCACCAAGACAAGGGCGGCTGCCTTTAGGATTCGGTTGAAGAGATTATCGACGGAGAGCTCATCGTACTTGCAGTTGATTTGCCGTCGGCGCTTAATACGCTGACGTATCGTTTCTGCAAGCACGATTCTGCCTCTTACAGTCAGAAGATTGTCACTGTGTAGCTGATAGTCTCGATGAAGGCCTTGTTTGATTTGCTGATTGATGCCACGCAGCAGAATGGCAGCCATTAAGTCCTCGATATGATCGAATGACTCAATGGCGATCCGTTCATAGCTTTTGTGCCGCAAGCCCTTGTAGGCATAGGCAAGCATGTGAAAGATGTTGCGGATCAAAATTCCGTTAGTAGCAGTCATTTCAATGCTCAACAACCGAAGATACGTGCATCTTCAACCGCTCCGTCCATTTTTCCAACTGCTCGCCATCGTCGTACCAGTACTCTTCGAGCAACGGGATCAAATCGTAGAGGATAACCGAATCCAGCCAGTTGTTGAAATTGGAAAACCAATCTGCGGTGGATTTTTCGGGATCAGGAACAGGAACTCCAGTCAAATAGCTGTGTCCTACCAGAAAACCTTTGCCAAGAGAATCATCCTGTTCAATTGCCTTATTGAGGTTTTGAATTTCGGCAACCAGTCTGTCAAAACGCGTTGCATCATCGCCCGCCTCTGTCAGCATTTTTCTGACGTCTGCACAGAGCCTCTGAAAGCCCTCTGCTTTAAAACCGGGCTGCATCGTAAAGAAACTAAAGCGCCTGCGCAGTGCATAGTCGATGATTGCCAAAGAACGGTCCGCTGTGTTCATCATGCCGATGATGTAGAGATTCTTCGGAACAACGAAAAGTTCTTCTTCGGCAGCAAGGAAGATGCTTTCCCCTCGGTGATCAGCTTCAATAAGCATCATCAGCTCGCCAAGAATCTTGCTTAAATTTCCGCGATTGATTTCGTCAATGATAAAGAAGTAGGGACGACCTTCCGGATCGCGGCTTGCTTTCAGGCAGAAATTGTAAAAAACGCCTCTTTGCAGGCTGAAGCTGGTTGCGTCTGGCTTGTAGCCGATGACAAAATCCTCGTAACAATAATTTTGATGAAATTGAACCATGCAGATGCGGCCTTCGTCCTTCACTCCCATCATTGCCCATGCAAGGCGCTTGGCGGCAAAAGTCTTGCCGACACCGGGTGGACCTTGCAGGATAATGTTTTTTTTAACCTCCAATAAGCGCTTAAGCCTCAACACATCTCCCGCTGGCAGCCAAACTTCGCGCAGAAAATCGTTGTCGTTGTAGTGTTCCTGAACCGTATGAACTTGGTAGCCTTCGCCGTTGTTCTCGTCAATGAGTCCGTATATGACTTCATACTCTTCCCGAGTAACCTTAAAGAGCGATCCTTGCGGTCTACGCAAAAACTCTAAATTCGCTAACTCTTTATTTTCTCTGAGAGTTTTGTATTCGATCGGATTTTGCAAGACAGAAATCTTTTTAAAGAAAAGTTCCCGTCCGTTTTGAGGCTTCGTAACGACCGCAAGTCCCATAACTTTCATGATGGGTTTGGACTCATAGCAAATCACGATGTCGCCAGCCTTGGCCTCTAAAAAATTCTGATAGATTTGGCGCTTATACCCGTTTTCAGAAACGATCGTGTAGGAAAACTCCTCTCCGAAACGAACATTTGAAAAGCGCCAATACTTGGGATTGGCAGTGAGCCACCAATATTGGCGTTGGTCATCAGGTTCCGGCACTCCGGTTTCGGTATTTTCTTGAGCGCTGTCCCGCTCTAGATAGGCGGACAAGTCCATGCCTTCGAGCGCTTTGCTGAGAGCCGGTCTTAGTTTCCAAATAAAGAAGCCAGGGATTTGTTGATCGATTTTGCGATTAAGTTCTCGGCCAAGAAAAGGAACGACCCAAAAACGGTCTTTTTGATCTTCAGCGTCCTGCAAAACTGGAATGTCAAGGGATTCAATCACTCGCCGTCCCAAAGCATTGCCATTTATGTTGTAAAAATCGGGAGTTTTGCCGAATTTTTCTGAAAGCTGAGAACAAGTCGCTTCGCCTCCAAGCTCTTTCATTCGGGCAAGAACAGTCAGCGTTTCCGGCGTGCCTATCGTCGGATCCTTGAGCAGTTCAAGCCAAGTTTCTTCCGTGATCTTTGGATCGTAGTCAGAATATTCCCATTTGATCTGCGTTTCTTTATAGGACTCCCATTTGCGTCTGCTGAACTCAAGAATGTCTTCCTTTCCGTCATAAGATAACATTAAGGCTTTGACTGCATCCAGATGTGACGTCTTCTGGCCAACCCCGGCAACTGATCGGAGATAGTCGTCAGCATAAATCGCCGGGCAGATTGGACGAGTTCTATTTTGATACAGAAAGGCGACCTTCCATTTGAGAGTCGGCGGTAAAACAGCGTCGTTTTCAATGGTTGTCAAGTCGGAGTCCTGCGAAGCATGCGCAACTTTTACAAGCGAAGCTTTGACAGCTTGAAAAGCACTCTCAGCATCGTCTCCTAATTTTTTGTTCCATGTATACTCGTCATTGGACGCCTGTTTAGTGTTCTTTCCTGTAGCTGGATCGTGGGCGTAGATACCAAACTTGAGAGCAGTGCCACCGCGAATACTTCCCAAATCGTACAGCTTGCGTTCAAGCCAATATGTGAAAGTGTCCTGATTTTTGAGTTTGGAATACTCGGAAAGACTCATTACGCCAAGTTTTTCCAGAGGCCAGCGACGCAGAAATTCATCCCATAGAAGATGGAGTTTTTCGGTATTGGTTCCCATTTATGATGCCTTGTCGATTGAAGCTGCGGACATTTTCTTGGATTCCTTAGGATACCTGAAATCCAACAATCTTGTGTACCAATTCCAGAAAAACCTAGCGACGATGTGAGTTCATAACATGCTAGGGCTAATGAGTCACCTTACGAAATGGTTCCAAAACGGAGGAGAGTTTCCCAGTAAAGAGCCGACTTATCCCCTTGAACTAAGGTTGGAGAAACGGAATTTTGATGACTTTGACATCAATGAGGCGATATTACTTACATTCCAACAAACGAGGGCTAACTTTAGTTAGCCTGCATTATCGATTCGGGAACTCGCCGATTGGTGGGCTATGGTTTTAAGTCCGCATGGACAAGCGGCTTGTTATGGGCACCTTATCGAATGCTTTTCAGTATGCTCCCACGCCGGTTGCTTGTTTCACACAGGGGGGGGTACTTTAAGAGTTCGCCCAACAAACATTCGGGCACTCACAATCTCACACACTTGGTCAGCCGGCTAAGGGACAATCCTAAACATTCGGACACCAGGAAATGATAGACCAAGTCCTCTGTTTAACCAACCGGAGGACTTATGAATAAGTTTCCAGTTCCCCTCCTCCGGCAGCTGCTTGGCTGCATGCAGGACGGTCTTTCAATCCGCGTCACTGCTCAGAAGTTGGGGATTTCCAAATCCTCTGTGAGTCTTCTTTCTCAAACAGCTCTATCGCATGGCGGCGGCGCCAATGTGGCTGAGTTGATCCAATTGCCCGACACGCACCTATTGGAAACTTTTTACCCATCGACCACCAAGGCATACCAAGAACCAGACTGGGTAGAAGTTCACAAAAAGCTAGCCCGCCGGAATGTCACACTCAAATTGCTGTACGACGCCTATAAGTCACAAGTCGTCAGACGTCCATACACCTACACCTCCTTTTGTCGCCGCTACTCCGAGTGGCGGCAAACCAACGGCCTTGGCGTACCCAACGGCAACGTCCAATCCATCCCCGGTGAGCGCATGGAGATTGACTTCGCCAGCGACAACCTCAAGTGGATTGATCCGAACTGTGAGGTACAACGTGCGCGGGTGTTTATCGCGGTGTTGCCGTACAGCAACCTCACCTACGCCGAGGCCTTTCCCAATGAGAAGCAACAGAGCTGGATCTCCGGCATCGTTCACGCACTCGAATACTTCGGCGGCACGCCGCAGGTCCTTGTCATGGGCAATGCAAAGGCACTCGTCAAGCACTCGAGCTGGTACGAAGGCGAAGTGCAGCAGACGGTTCGTTCCCTGTGCAACTACTATGACATTGAGCCATGGGCGTGTCAGCCTCGTCGCCCCAAGCAGAAAAATCGGGTCGAGGCCGGTGTAGGGCTCGCAGAGCGGCGGATCATTGCTGCGATGGAGCTGGAGCGTACCCCGATGGCGCGCGATCTCGATCACCTCAACGAACAGGTAAAAGCGAAACTCGAAGCGCTTAACAACACGCCGTTTACTGCAACAGAAAGGTCAAACTCCTGCAGGCAAATGTTTGAGGATGAAGAACGCGAGTTTCTTAGCCGTCTACCGCTCCAAACCTTCTGCCCGTTGGATATTCGCGTCCTTGTCGTTGATCGTGGCCATTGCGTACGCATCTCAGGTGATGGTCATCGCTACAGCACGCCGCCGGAGTACACCGGCAAGCGCGTTTCCGTAACGATCACCGATGACAAGATCATACATTTATGACCTGGATTCGTGGAGCAAAATCGCTGAGCACAAGCGGTACAAAAACCCACAGGGCAACAAGACCCACCTATTGCCGGAACACCTGACTGACGCGGAAAGAAAATACCGACGCCAACCTCGCGAATGGGTTGCCGAGTTTGTCAAGGCAGGATTGCCGGAAGACTTTGCCGATCGTCTGGTGCAGCACCTAAAGAAAGGAAAATCCAACTTCCCTTGCGGCCGGGCTTGCAATGCCCTGATGAGGCTCTTCAAGCTTTTCCCCGTCTCCATCATCTATCAGGCTCTGAGTACGCGTTTTGAGTACGGCAACGTCACCTATCAAGAAACGCGCAAAAGATGTGAGCAGATCATTTGGGCCAAAGAAAACAATCGGGAGCCCAACATTGGAAATGATCAAAGGATCGCGGACGACTATTTGTCACCGGCTCACGCCAATATCAGAAACAACTATCGATGAGGGGTGAACGATGAGTCGATCGGTAATGGACCTTAAAGAGGTTTGCCTTGAGCTGTGCGCCGGCGGCATCCTGATAAAAGCGATGGAACTTGTCAAGCTTCCGAATTATCAAAGCTTAGATCCGGTGGAGTTCTTATACGAATGTCTTGAGAGCGAAGCGGCTCGAAGGCAAACGAGAAAGGTTGCGACGCGGATCAAAAAATCAGCATGCTTCTATCCGGACGCATGTCTGTACGCGCCTGACTGCAATCTGAACCGCGGATTGATTGAGCGTTTGACCGGTTGCGATTGGATCCGAAACGGCGAGCACTGCGTCATCACAGGCGCCACCGGCAGCGGCAAAACTTGGTTGGCCAGCGCGTTGATGAATGCCGCAATCCGAGCAGGATTTAGAGCAAAGTATTATCGCGTCAACGATCATTTGCTCGAATACGCCGAAAGTGCCTCCAATACTACGTTGCGAGCGAGTAAGAAGAAACAACTGAACAGGCATCACCTGCTGATGATTGATGAATTCGGCCTAGGTGGCTTAACCGCGAATCAACGTGCTGACCTGTTGGAAATCATAAATGAGAGAACGCGCGAAGGAGGCAAAAGCGTGATAGTTACAAGCGTGTTTCCGGTAGATGTATGGGCGAGCTGTATCAGGGACGTGTCGTTTAGTGATTCCATTCTGGACAGGCTCATTCGTCGAGCTTGACGCCTGAATTTGGAGAGCCCGTCTATGCGAAGCCGAACAGAGTGCGGAGCACTGGAAGATCCCTATGGGAAGAAGCTTAAGCCTTAAGGAGGAAGGCTTTTAGGCATCTATCGAATCTTGAGTTTTATCGGCTGTGACTCGGGGCGCGCTCCGCTTTCACTCCGCGCAACCGAATAGCTATGACAGCCTGCGAGCACTCGCTCTGATTCCGAGGGATGCCCCAGCCTGCGCTCCGACCAGCCTACAGCCCTTCGTTTACGACATGAGCGGCAGGTCGAGCGCAGGCTGGGTTAGGGAGGTAGAAACCTCAAAAGCAATAACGCTCTCGGAACACCCACACTTGCCCAATCATCGGCATCGAAATCACTGTCCGAATGTTCAAGAATTAGGGTGGCCACATGCGTGAAAGACTTCGTGCGAATGAATGGTAATTTTCATCTTTTGACGATGCGGGTCGCATCGTGCAGTTTAAGGGCGACCTCGAAGAACTCGAACCGAGTATTCGTCGCGACAAGGCGATTCACGAATTCGTTGTTCGGTCACTCGAGGCCATTCGCACCGATCAGGAGCGTTTCGTGGGCGTCAACACGTCAACGCTTCCTGACGGACTCGATCCCTGTCGTGAAGGCGACTGCCTCTCGGGAATGGCAACCGCCGACGCGTTTCTCGCCTGGGGCCGCTCTCGAGGTGCAGTCGCAGCGATTTTAAACGGCGGTGCCGTACGAGCCGCCATGTCGATCGGCCCCGTCACCCACGCCGATCTGCTCGATATTCACCCCTTCGGGAACCGTATTCAGGTGGCCGACGTCTCGGGCGCAGTACTCCGGGTGGCGCTTGAACACGGTCTCTCAGAACCCGACGTGATTGGCCCGAGACTCCTGCAAACTGCGGGACTTCGCTATCGACTGAATCCTGCGGCCCCCGTAGGCAAACGCATCGTGTCCGCTGAAATACGCACGACAGAAGGAATCTGGGCGCCAGATTGTGCCTGAGAACGTCTATCGCATCGTTACGATCGCCTACCTACTCAGCGGGTGCGACCATTTCTCGATGCTCGAGCAACACGCCAAAATTCTGGAAACCGGCCCTCTCGAAGTCGACGTTCTTGAAGCCTATCTTCATGAAAAAAAGGACAGGGACAATCATCTGCTCACGCCCGCAACCGGGCGGATCGTCGGGATGCCTGTCCATTGACGGTTAGACTTGATCAAGGCCCCGGTTCTTTGCGCTTCGGGAATTGCCTTGCGAATCGGATTCCGAAAAGCTGTGGATTCGCCAACCGGGCAGTAGAAGACGGTAGTTTTGTGCAAGACAAAGCCGACTGCGTGTTTGTTAACGAAGGCTAGTGAACAACATCACAAATTCGCCTCCGGTTTTGGCAGCGTATATCTTTGAAATGACGCTCTATGATCTTTTCATTTTCTTTATTCAAAAATCGGGCACGTTAACGAGCACCAGATAGGGACTACAAACAGAGCACAGATCATCGAGAAAAGCAGGAATAATATTACATTTTCAATAGAGTCATCATCGTCACATAGCGTCAGAGGCAAAAGGCAAAGGGATATAAGCGACATTGGCATCACCAATACAATAACCCATAAAATAATCCAACACAGGATGTCAAATAAGAAATTCATTATTTAAATATCAGACCTCGATAAACCCTTTAAAACACCCTCACCCGTCACTTACTTTTATCTCAAAAATAAATGTTTTTTGGAATGACATCCTATATTCTGCCATGTGAGTTCTATCTTTTTGAATAAAACTCACTCCAACCAGTTAAAAATCAGAAGTCCAATTATTGTGTCAACAATCAGAATGAAGTACGTTAGACACCCTATGCATTCCTCTGAGACATACTTACCACCTAACAACAGAGGAATAAAGCTCAGGACTGCAATTACCATGATTATCGCAATCCCCTTCCATCCAAAAACACAAAAAGTTATGATCCAAGTAATTAAACTCGACATTTAAATATCCCGCCCAGTTCACTTCGCATCTGACAAAAATTCAAGGTTTTGTTTCCCTGCCACAATGTGCACTCATCACCAATCGCTGCCCTATTGCGGAAAATTTCTCATCACCAGTTAACTTTTTTGAGACTGATCTTCCGTTTTCGTGACAATTTTGACCGCATCCTCGACTTTTCTTATGAGATCAATATCACAGAACTCTTTGGTGACAATCATTTGAATATTTGTCTCGTCCGAAGTCAATAAATCAAGGAATGCACCGAGAAAATTATTGAAGGACTTATCGTCGAACTTAAGATCCACCATCAACGAATAATCCGTGCAGAATTCGCCATATTTCTCCAGTAACTCTCTGTTCTTTTTGTTTTGAATATTTTGGAGAGCAGCATCAATTTCAGCATTGCGCGGCACAGCACCCAACCATCGTTGAGACGAATAAATTTGTTTTGAGCTGATGGTGCTTTTTTTCCTGCCGATTGAAATCTGAAAACTCCAATCTTTGGAAAAATCGTGCTTCGTCAATCGCTCGACAAGTTCTTTTGCATCCGACGAATCCACCACGAGGCCCTCAATCACACAGCCGTTCCTGTCCCGCACAACCGGCGTTCTGCTTCCTGTTAGGCCAGTCTTTGAGGCCAACGCAATCAGAGCCATGATGCGACGAAGACCAATTTCAGGCGCTTTGGTCCAGTAAGGAAACACGTCCTTTTGCCTGGTCGTGAAATGAATAACTGACATACAACACCTTTCTGTGCTGGTACTTATTGCCCATCGTAAAGGCGGTTGCGTCATTGACTGACGTGTACGTGATTGCGGTAATGTTCACCGTTCGTTTTGGACCGTGTTCGTAGGTCAGGTCGCCGATTGGTTTGCGCTTGTCGCGGTTATGGAGCGGTATCTTCCAAGGCGATTCATAAATTTTTTCAACCCCATTTGACAGATTTAACCTTTCGGTTATAATGCGCCTTCCTTTGAAGGCCTTACGGCTTTTGCTCGGTCCTCTCTACCAATGGAGGGCCGAGCTTTTTTCATTTTCCGCCTGCGCAAAAACACTCCGACTACGAGCCCAGCCAATCGTGCTTGGCAAACGATGCGATGTAGTCAGCCCAAAAACGGTCCGTTTCTACCGTACACAAGCGCTTGGCAAGCTGCGCCAGCTGATTCGCTGTCGCTCGTGCATACGAAGCCAGCCAAAGCAGCTTTGCTGACGGATTGTCGTAAAGTTGTGTCGCTTTCTGATCCGTCGTCTTATTGCTGTTTTCCACGTTTTCCGAAGCGTTGATCAGTGCTAGAGTGGCAAAATTGTGCAGTACCGTTCTGTCTTGGATGCTCGGAGTTTTCTGAGCAATCCAATGCTCAATCTGCGAGCGCGATCCGATCCGCATCGTGTCGACATTTACTTTGCCCAAAACTAACTTCATAAGCTGAGCAGTTGCTTGGTGTGTTGGCTTGACAAGATAATCAGACTCCAACAAGACAACTCAAAGAATTGCCGTGAACATACAACGCCTCATTGATCACTCCAGACACTCGCGCAAACTTCAGCAACGGCAATCACATTCTCTCTCCCCGCTTCTTGCCCATCGCGAAAATTGATTCGACACATCTACGAGTCAGGTTCTTTGTTTCGGCTTTTCAGAACGCTGTCAAAAAGAAGCTGGTCATCAGCCCAAGTGAGGTTGGTGATTTTGGCTGATTGTAAATATTGATGTACTCCAGTCTTCCATTTTTTTGTTTTTAGGACGAAACTTCTGGTTACAAGAAAAGAAGCTCCCTTACCACCCTCAAGAAAACGATGTTCATGCAACCTGTTGATCGCTCTGTCGTTGATTGGTTAATCTTTGAAAATAAGACTATCAGTATCTCTGATTATCAAAGACCTTACGTCTGGTCAGAAAGCCATGTGACGGCTTTCACAGAAAATCTTCTAGACACGCTGTTTAACAGCGAGAACGGCGCACCTGATATCGGTGTAGTCATCATTGAGAGTACGCCTACTGGCGAGTTTATTGCTGATGGACAACAACGGCTGCTTACCTTTGCACTTATCTTTGTTGAGCTCTGCGGGATAGGATTGCAGGGAGCTCGTAAAATTCACGTTCGTAAGAATTCTAGACTAAATAGTCTGCTTAATCTTTCAACAGGTAATTTGCAAACAGTCATTCATGCCCGTCAGGCACGACGAATTATTCGAACTATCCTCTCAGGACGTCAAGACCTAATACAGCTACGAAAGAAATCATCAAAAACAGATTTGATCAAATCTTTGCAAAGAGTCACTTTCTCTATTGTTGAATTCAAACGAAATTCTGGCGATTCATCACATCCGGCAATTACACAGTTTTTTGAGGCTCTGAATTCGACTGCGAAACCATTAAATGGCGGTCAAATTCTTAAAGCTTATCACATGGGCCGAATTGTTGAAAAAACACCTGCCGAAACCTGGGCTTTACAATCAAAATATGAAGCTTGGTTTCGTCAGCACAAATCGAATGCAAAACTTAAATTAGGTGCGTTTGATCCAGTCATATTCAATGCAAGAATAAAAAACGAACATCTTTCAATTGAACGATTCATTGATTCGCCTGGTCAAGATGTCCGCTACAAACTCGGATGCGGCTTTGTGCAAGCCGTACAAGCAATGATGCTCGGACAGAATGAATGGTGGTTCTCAGTTTCTCAGCAAGGAACACAACGTCAGCTTCCCTACGAGCGTCTTGAAGGGCAAGAGAAAACTTTTCGTGACGAATGGAACGCATCAGCCCCTCTCGAGTTTTGTAAAGCTCAAGGCTTTTTCAGCATGATCGATCGTTTCGGTCGACTTTACACTGCCTATTGTCAAGAACTTATTAATCTCCCGGATTGTGAAAACTGGGAAATTAAAACTCATATTTTAGAAAATCCAAATTCTGTAACTGATTTAGATCGTCGGCCGGCCAGACTCATCTGCAAAGCAGCACGTTGCCTTGAAGCATGTGGTCAATTACTTGAATCCTGGAGTAACAAAGAGAGCCGATTGCAAGCAGAGGAAGCACTGGGACGCTTTTGCTGTTTTAGTAAAGACGGCACACGCGAAAATATTGCTGAAGGATTTCTTCACGCTAAGTCCTGGTTAGGTATTGGTCCTGAGGGCGAAGATCTACATGTAACTTATGGTTTCATCCCGACAGCAATTTTCGCTTCCGCACTGGCCTGGAGCGACCGTTTCTCAAATCACTCAGCGGACAATGACATTGTGCGAATCCTTATGTTGCAGCTGCTTTTCGCCAACGTACAAGTCAAAAGCAACAGTGTTCTCAACGCCCTATTCATGAAAGAAACGATCGAATCTATTCATTTCTCTGATCATGTTCAAGGAGCGGTATGGAATTTCATGAGAACTGCTCGTTGCAAATGGGACTTTATCGAATGGTTAAGAAAACTTGAAGAGTTACTTACTCGCATACTAGATGAAAGCAATCCAAGTGAATCTAGACTCTATGAAAAAGAGCAAGAATTTAAAATCAATTCCTTGATCAATCTTCGCAATACGCTCTCACAATACCTAAGTTTCTAATTTCACCATGCCTCACAAAACAATCGTCCAGCACTATCATGTCCACGCGATAGATCTATTACAAGGATCTAAAAACTTTTTGAGTATTCTAACGAATCAAGTCAGTCCTTCTCCCACCCTTAACATTCCATTTTGGCAGCGAGACTATGATTGGGGCACCAATCAGATCCAAAATTTTCTTTCTTCCGTTATTGAGGCAGCTAAAAAACAAGCTAATCTTTATCTTGGTACACTCGTGTTTGGAGTTCATTCTCATTATCAAAATCAGGTTGTGATTATAGACGGCCAACAACGACTTCGTTCAATTCAGAATCTCATAATTCTTTCTCAATTCTTCTTTAACTATAAAGACGAAATTTATCCGCTTCCTTTAATCCATGGCATCGGCAACTATCAAATTCCAATTCAGAGCACAGAAACGGTTTACGCAAGCTTCTCATCTGATGAACAAAGAACAAGCTTTTCTAAATTAAATCTGGCCAATAAGGGATTCGACAGTATCCCCCCATCCACATGGCTCCCCCTTTTGCGATTCCGAATTATTTTCGCACGCTTTGAACCTGACGGCAGAAAACGCATCGATCCGTTCGACCTTGTCATGTCAAATCTCTTTGCCAACATCAATCGTCAAGCAAGACCCTTAGACGACATTGACATTGTTAAAGCAAAGCTTCTCTTTCGGATGAGACAGTATGGCCTTGAGGATGAATCTCTCCTGCTTGCACAAGAATGGGAAACAGCAAGGATGCTGCAACTGGTCCCCACTCAATCAGCTTGCCGTGAACTTCTTCATAACACCAACATTTTTGGGAGCAAGTTCGATAAGGATTTATCTGCTATCCCTTATGATCCCAATACGATTCGCGTCCAGTTTTCTCGCTATATTCTTTTTGTTGAAGCTTTTGCCAGAAATGCACGTAACCCAACTGATCGAGAACGTAAAGCAATATTGGAAGAAGGAGAATTTGGCAAAACCTTTGAACATATTTGTAATGAAGGAACAGTAGATAGTCTCTTGTCTTTCAGTAAAGCACTTAAGACAATTAACGATATTTTTATTAATCACCGCGATTTCATACTTATTTCTCGTCGTAATCGCCCCGAAGATATTGACAAACCTTTAAGTTCTCTCTCGGATGAAAAGCGTCGTCTTCTCATTTTTCAAGCATATGTTAGTAGCGGAACATCGCGCCCTAACTGGCTAGCCCACCCAATGCTTATGAAACTGATAAGCAAACTATCTCAGATTAGAGAGACTAACAATGAAACACTAAACGAAATCCTTGTTCAACTCGAAGCTAAGCTTTTTGAACGTCTATGCGACCAATCAAGCGAGCATACTGCTCTTACTGCGCGTGATTGGTTCCTGTGGCGAGCGCTCTTTGACAATCCTAAAAATAATCCTGCTTATGATCTCGCCGTCAAAGGTTGCAAAGCAATGATTCAGGCAAAATCCAGCTTATTCACAGTTAGCTCCGGTGAAGATCTTTTAGCCGCTCTTCGTGAACGCGTTCGATCTGAAACGTCCCTAATCATACCCACATCTACCGGTGCCGATGAAGTGGAGCATTGGGTAGCGATTGAACGAGGTCGCTCAAAGGAAAAAGATTTGGTAGAGTTATATCAACGCCTTGATAACAAAGCGCATATTGCCAATGGTCTAAATCAGGCTATGAGAAACGACGGTATTCTCAAAAAAGCCGGACACCTCGATCAGTCTTGGTGGCCAACGTTGCAGTTCCTGGCTGCATATTCGCTTTGTGGTAAAAAGTGGGCTGTTGCTGATGATTCACTCAAAAAAAGAAATCTTTCTGCCTTTCTATCTCCTCTCGAGATTTTCTGGCAAACGGTTTCATTCCCGTTTGTTTCTGTGCACACACAAGACCGAGACGAGCCGTAACGATGTTATTGGCTCGTAGATTAGCCTTTCAAGAAACGGCAACTGGCATGTTGGGTGACGCTGTAAGCTTCCTCAAAACGACAAAGAATTGAGCCATCCCAAACAAGGGATAGGAATGAGTCAAACAACATCAAGCACAATGAGCAAAGGTCAACATCTTTGTCTCAAATATATGCGGGAGTCCAGGTAATTTTTTACCCAAAAATGGATAGAGAATCACTTCGATCCCGTCAACTGAAAAATTCCATTCATTCGCACGATGACTCTCACGCATGCGGACACCCCAATTCTCAAGCATCCGGACAGTGATTTCGATGCAAGAAGTAAGAGAAAGTTGGCGAGCCTGGACCGCAACGTAACCATTCAATCCCTATTTGCGACGTGACCTTGGCACTGTCAAGCGTCGTGGAATAACGAAGGGCGTTTTACCGCCCGAGGACATGCGCGAAAGCGCTTGACAGCGATAAGAGGCGCGGTGATAGCCTTGGCCGAGGAGGAGTGCTTCTGACCTCCTCACGAGCCACGTGGCGGCGAACGCGATGGAGGATTTGGGGGAGGCAGAGCCACCCCATGGGGGCCAAATGTTCAGGATTGTCCCTTAGCTGGCTGACCAAGTGTGTGAGATTTTGAGGGGCCTCATGTTTGAGAAACATCGTGCGAATGCTCAAGATTTCTCATCAACATCCATTACCCGTCTAAATCAAAACGGCTCCCTAAGGCTACGATTTGACAACGGTGCCCACATGCTGACCTTGAAGTCTCGGAAAGATCACATAACGAGTCCACAGGTAACAGACGTAAGCCCATGATCAGTTATTTGTTTTGTCGAAACTTTGAGATAAAGTGAAGGCTAGTGCCTTCGAATTGCCTCAAATCCACTACAGTTCATGCCCATCCGCTCCCACCGATACCAACTTCTGGTTTCTCTTCTAACCGTCGCCCTGATACCCATCTGTGTTCTGATCGGATACCAGAGTTGGCTTCTGCAGGCTGAGATTCGGAAGGCAGAGGAACACCAGAGCGTCTCCACGCATCAAATCGCTGAGCAAATCGAGTCGTTTGTGGAAATGCACCGACGAGGCATTGAGGCCGCCGCATTTCAAATCACACAAAGCGGAGAACGAAGCAAAGAAAAGCTCGACGCCATTCTCGTTGCGCTTTATCGTCAATTCCCCGGCTTTATCAACATGTACTTTGCCGACAGGCGTGCGACGACACTTGCCTTTCACCCCGAATTCAACGCCCGTGGTGAATCCATGGTGGGCGCCGACTTCAGTTTTCGGGAGCATTTCAAAAATTTGCTGAAAGAGCCTCGAACCTACATTTCCCCTGTTCTCAAGGGGATCGGCGGCACAGAAAAGCTCCTTTGCACAATCGTTGCTCCCTATTTCGATAGGTCAGGCAACTTTGACGGCTTTGTATTGGGTGCTTTGGATCTGGAAAAGATCGGCACCATCATTGAGCGTGCCGGACTCGACAAAAACATCTACGCCGTCGTCACTGACGATCAGGGGCATGCCATTTACGCCCCCGGGTGGTCTGCTTTAAGCCATCCCGAGGCTCTCGACATCAAAGCCGTTTCGCAGGCAAATCTCGTCCCAGGTCTGATCCGACTGATACGTCACGACTCTTCGCTGACAAAGCAACCTGTTGTCACCACGGCAGCCGTTTTGGCGTCACCTTCCTGGTACGTCTGGTTGAGCATCCCTCAGGCTGAAGAAAACGCAATCTTCCACCAATGGCTCGCATCAAGTACGGCCTTGGTGTTTATCGTGATCCTTCTTGTCGTACTCATCTCCAACACGATCTCAGGCAAACTCGCGCTCGCAATTGAAGCTCTGGGTGCCAAAGCCGGATTCCTGCAACGTCATGAATACAAGATGGCCCGCTCCGTAACCCTTTCACCAAGGGCGCCTACCGAAGTCAAAGACCTTGCTCAAACGTTTGAAAGCATGGCCTATTCGATTGAACAGGCTCAAACGGAACTGCTTGCGGCAAACACCCTGCTCGATAACCGCGTCAAAGAACGGACAGCTACGTTGGTCGCCGCCATTGACTCCATGCGTGACGGTTTCGGTTTGATGAACCGTGACGGCAATTTCTCTTTGCTCAATCACCGTCTTCTCGAGTTCGTAAACATAGATTCTCAAGCGCCGACACTCACGCGAGAAGACTTCATTCGCGCCGTTCAAAAGAAAAACCCGGACAGCGTCGAAGCCGTTATCAAAATGCTCTCGGAACCCAACACCACATTTGCGTTGGTGGAATCCGACGACAAAGTTTGGCTACTGAGTTCGTTCGCGGTCAAAGAAGAAAGTGCGCTCATCGGCATGGGTGTCGTCGTGCGTGACATCACCGAAGCCCACAAGCTTGACGTGATGAAGAATTCTCTGATTTCCGTCGCCGCTCACGAATTCAAGACACCTCTAGCCTCGCTTCGCATGCAGGCCGAAACGCTAGCCCGAAAAGACGTTGCATGGACTAAGGAAATGCAGTCCGAACTAATCGACGGGCTGGTTGAAGACATCGATCGTTTGCAAACGCTTGTGCGCGACTGGCTCGACCTGTCTCGCATCGAAGCCGGAGCCATCGTTTTGCGCCGTCGCCTGATCAAAACCAGTACCGTTATTGAAGAAGCAAGAAGAGCGGCGGCACAGTCGGCTGCTTTTGAATCTCACATTGAAAAGGATGCGACTGAAGTATTTGCTGATCCGGACCGCCTGCGGCAAATTCTCATCAATCTGTTTGCCAATGCCGTTCGCTACTGCGACACCACTCCAATCATCCGCGTGCATGTCACTCGCTGCGGAACTCAGGTACGATTTGCCGTCAAAGACAACGGCATCGGCATTGCACCGGAATCTCAGGAAAAAATCTTTGAAAAATTCCATCAGATCGACATGTCGATGACCCGCAGAGCCGGCGGAACCGGCCTGGGTTTGACGATTTCCCGAGGCTTAGCTCGAGCTCACGGCGGAGACATTACCGTCGAAAGCAAGCCAAAGCACGGCAGCACATTCACAGTGAGCATTGAGGAGCAAAACTGACCATGTCCCAACCGCTTATTCTCGTTGCGGATGATGAACCGAAAATCCGTCGGTTGCTGTCGATCAATCTTGCAAGTCTCGGTTACGAAGTGATCTGTGCCGTCGACGGGCCCAGTGCCTTACAGGTGTTTGAAGATCATCAGCCGGACCTGGTGCTCCTGGACATCATGATGCCCGGACTCGACGGCTATGACGTTTTGACCCGCATCCGTCGAAAAAGCAACTGTGCCGTTATTTTGCTCACGGCCAAAGACCAGATCGAAGATAAGATCCGCGCGTTCGATTTGGGAGCTGACGACTACCTGCCCAAACCCTTTGCGCTGGAGGAACTCTTCGGCCGCGTACGTGCCGTTTTAAGACGCCTCTCCACCACGCATAAAGTGCCCGATCAGGAAATCGTCAACGGCTCCTTGAAACTCAATACAACATCGCACCAAGTCTGGTTTGAAGACAAAGAAATCAAACTTTCGGCTGTCGAATTCAGCATGCTGGAGTACTTTATGCGGCACGTTAACTCCGTGCTGATTCACGAACAGATCATCGCACATGTCTGGGGCAATGGCCAACAGCAAGACGTTCAATATCTGCGGGTTACGCTGGCTCGATTGCGCCAAAAACTTCGGGCGGCGGGCATGCAGGACGATTGCGGCATTGTCAGCCATTCCGGCATCGGTTATCGAATGGAAACGCTACCGCAATAAATACGCGACAACGAAAATAAATTCCCGTTGCCGCGGTTTTGAGAGTGAGATGTCAGATCAGTGCATTACGGCACTTTGTACTTGAACTCGCGGTGGCAGTTGCTGTTGTTGCAATCCAAACGCGAAGGCTGATGTTCGCGATGGCAAGCCACGCAGTCCGAGTACGTTGCATAGTGCAGCGAATCGTGCGGGTTGTAGTACTTCTTGTACTTACCGGCAGTTAGTTTGGCCACGTCTTCAGGTGTGCCGTGGCACGACGAGCAATCGGTCTTCGTCGGAGCCGTCGGCGCCTTCTCTCCATGGCAGGCTTCGCACGAAACCCCTTTATGGAAAGGCTTCATCGTTTGAGCTGCGTTCCCGCTTCCCGTCACCAACACGAGGGAAGCAGCCAGAGTCATGGCAATCAACGTTGTCTTTTTCATTTCGGTACTCCCTCAAGTCAAACGGCAGGCATCTGAGCGGCTTCGCGGCCGGCAATGCGGCCGAACACGGCGCAGTCGGACATTGAACAGCCGGTCACACGAACGGCACCATGCACACCGCCGGAGGCTTCGCCACAGACAAAGAGCCCCGGAATGATCTGATCGTCTTCAGCACTGATCGCACGGGTGCGTGCGTCAATGGCAATGCCGCCCTGCGAGTAGTTGAATTTCGGGTAAACCGGGCAAGCGTAGAACGGACCTTTAAGAATCGGCACGGCGTGCGTCTTCTTAAAGTCTTTGCCAAAATCCTCGTCCTTGTTGTTCTTCAGGAAGCCGTTGTAACGATTGATCGTTTCGATCATTTCCTTCGCGGGAATCTTGAAGTGCTTGGCAAGCGCTTCCAAGGTGTCAAACTTCGGCATTTCGCCGTTGTTGAGAATGATGTTGAGCTTTTCGCGGTCATAGAGCGTTGCAAGACCCGCTTCGTCATAAATCAATGCCGGCCAATCGCTGCCTGCGTTCACAGTATCGATGATCTTGTACGACAGGCCCATACGTGGTGCGCCTTCGTTAATGAAACGCTTGCCTGTACGCTGGTCAACCAGAATGCCCTTTTCAATGTCTTCAAAGCCGATTGAAATGGCAAAGCGAACATGTGCCAGGTGAATCGAGCGAGCCCCTGCCTTCATCATGAGCTTTAACGCACCGGCCGTGGCACCGCAGCTCACCGTAGACGGCACTTTGTTGTACTGCGGGAATTCGCGCTGACGGAATTCAAAGTCGCGAGAGAAGCCGCCGGTGGCAAACACCAGACCACGCTTGGCCTTGTAGAACTTCACGACGCCGGTTTTGTTCAGACGGTCATCCGCCTTGCTTTCCGGATCAAAAATGTAGGCTTCACGGACCTTAACGCCTACTGCACGTCCTTTCTGATCGCGAATGATTTCGTCAACCTTGGTACGAAGCTGAAGGCTCGTGTTCTTGAGCTTCAGATAATGACGGTGCAACGGCTGGATCACGCTCAAACCGTTGTTGTAGAGCGGCTGGAAGCAACGCTTCACGGTGTGGCCTGCCACCTTGCGTAATTCTTCGTTGTACTGCGCCCCACGTTCTACAAGGAATTCGAAAGCCTCGTTGGATTGTTCGCACATGGTCTGCACCAGTTCAGGTACATTGAGGCGACCGCCCGCTTTGAGAACGTCTTTTACATACAGTTCAACACTGTCTTTGACGCCTTCCTTCTGTTGACGTTTGGTATTGCAAGCCGCAAACGTGCCACCGCTGATTACGGATGAACCACCGGGAACAGCCATTTTTTCCAGAATGACAGTCTTGCGTCCCAATTCAGCCGCGGTGATGCCAGCGCAATAGCCGGCCAGACCACTACCGACCACAATAACGTCAAATTCCTTATCCCACTTCGGTAATGCTTTGGCTGTCGTGGCAGCTTGAGCCATACCACCGACGCCGAGCGTCATGACGCCCGCAGCTCCGGTTTTCAGAAACGCCCTGCGTGAGCTCTGCAGTGTGCTCTGGGTCATCTTGTTCTCTCCTGTATTGATGTTGCAGGTCCCGATGAAAAAAGACCTCTACAAATCAAGTCTAGGAAGCAGAACTAACAAATTCGTTACGCAGCCGAAAGGAAGTCATTACAAAAAAATTACAACTGGCCTTCCCCTTTGCCTGTCTCGGAAACTATACGTTTGTTGCAATATTCACGGACTTTGTAACGGTCGCGTCTCGTTAGAATCAAAGCAGGTAGTACTTTTGTGGGGAGGTAGCTCATGCTCAATCGTCGTCTCAATCTGGCCGCCGCCCTTTCCCCAGCCCTGCTTCTTGCCGCCTGCGCGAGCAGTCCCGAATACACAGATTTCGTCGAAATCGGAAACAACACCTACACGGTCAGCGCCTTGAGCGACTCCACCGACAACGGCGGCATTGTTCGCGTTGAGCTGATCAAACAAGCTCAGGAATTCTGTGCGGACAAGGATCTCAAATTCCGTTTGCTCAAGTCTCGCTTCAATGACGGCAATGCGGACAAAAGCGCTACGGCCACCATCGACTTTGTTTGTGAATCGCCTATGGTTGCTGCGGCTAAACAGCCTCCCCAACAGGTCCCCGTGACCAAAGTCCCCTCCGCCAAAGTTCCTTCGGTCTTAGTGCCATCAGCACAAAAGCGCTAAGCAACGCACGCTGATCAACGGCAAACGAAACCGCTAGCGTTCTACCATCCACGTCTAGCGCAAGCGGTTTCTTTTTGAGATCAATTAACCTTCAAAATGAGAATCAGTTGATGTCAACCTATACGAAAAGGCGAAATCTCAAAAACCCCTGGCTGGGGAGACAGCCAGGGGTAAAAACAAAAAAGAGAATGAAGGCTAATATGCCCTACTTCTGGATAGCCTGAGAAGAAGCAGCATTCTGACCAGCAATTCTTCCGAAGACCAATGCATCCGGCACCGCATTTCCGCCGACTCGATTAGCACCGTGGATACCACCGGTTACTTCACCAGCCGCCCAAAGTCCCGGAATCACCTTTCCTTTGGTGTCAATCACCTGTCCCTTCGTGTTAATTTTTACTCCACCCATCGTGTGATGTACGGAAGGCGCCATTACGTTTGCGTAGTACGGAGCAGGTCCGTCAAGTCTGACTTCCGGATCGCAACTTGGACGACCAAATGGATCTCCCTTAAGTGTTTTGCAAAAACCGATCCATTCCTTGACAGTCTTTTTCAGATTCTCAGCGTTAATACCGCTCTTTTTTGCGAGCTCATCCCACGAATCAGCTACGAAGACTTTTTTCTGCTTAACCAAATCGTCAAGCTTGATGCCGTATTTGTTACGCCCGTTCTCGTCTATCTGACTAGTTGCACTTGTTCCAAGCAGGAAGAAATGCTGCCCGGGTTGTTGCAACGCTGCACGAGAAATTTCGTCTCGCCTTCCCGTTTCATTGACAAAGCGCTTACCGTCTTCATTCACAAAAACACTTGTGCTGATCAGCACCTTGCTACTTGAAGCGCCAGTGTACGGATCGGTCGTAGGCAACAACTGAATGTTCCCCATCTGAATAAGATCAGCACCGATCTTTTCGGCCATCACAATGCCGTCGCCTTGAATAGAGGGTACGTTAGTCGTATTGACATCCTTACCTAGTTTCTTGTTCCAGATGGTGTCGTATTTCACGCGCATTTCAACATTGGCACCAAAGCCTCCGGTTGCAAGCACCACTCCTCGTTTTGCTGAAACAACGTATGTACGGCCGTCTTTAGCCTTCGCCTTGACTCCAACGACACGTCCGTCCTTCATGATGAACGATTCTGCCTTTGTATTGAGCAGGAATCTGACTGGAAGTTTCTTAGTCTTGATTTCGTTGATAAATGTATCAATGAACCCAACTCCTGAAGCGTAATTGGCCGAACGGTTGGCTCTTGGCCAAAGAGATCCCATCACCTGCTCGGAACTTTCACGCCAGACAAACCCCATCTTCATAAGATCCCTTTCCATGACGGGGGCTTTTTTAGTCAGCTCATAAACCAATTCTAGATTCCCCTGATAATCTCCGGCCTTCCAGGTTTGCAGTGCATGGAATTCCGGAGAGTCAAACAATCCTGTCTTCTTTTGTTTCTCAAAATCAACATATTGCTCCCGAACCTTTTTGATCAACGATTTCTGTAATTCATTTTTAGGCTTTTCATTGAGAATTTGCTCAACAATTTCCTTTCGTTGTTGATTCATACTGAACTTCTTCGTCCTTTGCGGGTCAGCAGCATTGAAGTTGCCACCAGCCACAGAGGTGTTCCCCCCGAGGTAGTGAGACTTTTCGATCAAAACTACGGTACGTCCCATTTGGGCAGCAGCCAATGCCGCAGACAAACCAGCACCACCTCCGCCAACTACAACCACGTCGCCAGTCTCGCTCACTGTATCGGTTAACTTCGACGGCTGCGGTATCTCCCTGTCAAACACATCCGGATCAAGACCGGCCTGTTTAATAGCATTTTCGACGGCACCGAGAATACCAAAGGAAGTCAGCGTCGCCCCAGAAACAGCCTCAACCTGAAGCGACTGATATTTAACAATTTCAGCGGGAATTTTCTGTTTGGGTAAATCCGCAATAGGATGCGTTTCACTCCAATCCAGAATTTTTATATCGGCAATCTTGTTATCCTTAATGGTGACCTGAACCGGGACATCACCGTTTCGTCCGGGAGCTGACGCTGTGTAAACACCATCTCTTGCGTAAACCGCGTGTACAGAGAGCAGACTCGTTGCAACCACAGCAACAATCAGTTTGCTGACATTATTCATATAACCTCCTCTTCGTTTATCGGGTTAAATCCGTGTTTCCCAATAAATCTGAAAGTTCTGCAAAGTTATTCACATTTAGCTTTAGGTAAGCCCTCGATCTGTAATTTTCAACAGTTCGCTCACTAAGCCCCATTCTTTCCGCGATATTCTTATTTTTCATACCCTGCATGACAAACCTAATAATCTCCAATTCCCGATCAGTCAAACTGGCAATCAAAAGTTCTAGATCACAAGCCTGAGGCCGACCGGTTCTTCTACGCTCGCTTTCTTTGAGGGCCATTTTCACGATGTCTAGAAACTTATCTGGTTGAAGCGGTTTCTCGACGAAATGGAAAGCTCCGTCACGCATTGTCTCTACAACCGTATCAATTTCCCCGTAGGCCGTAAAAAAGAGCACTGGCAAATCCACGCGCCGCTTTCTAAGTTCTTCAAAAACCTGAAGCCCAGACATATCCGGCATTTTCAGGTCCAACACAATGCAACCACCAATAAAAAGTGGATCAAGCCGCAAAAGGTCTTTACCAGACGTATAGCATCGACAACCGATCCTCGATGAATTCAAGAAATACTCAATTGACCGTAACAGAGCCTCATCATCGTCGACACAGCGGACATAGGGAGCCAAATTATTATTCATCGTGTTCTCCTTCATGACTCTGCGATATTGGTTCTTAATACAATTTCGACAACAAGCCCTCCTTTAGTACGACGTTTGAATGTCACGTTGCTGCCGCACGCTTCGCACAATGAAATAACAATCGGGAGTCCTAGTCCAAGTCCTGTGGACTTTGAAGTCTCAAATCTTTGCATTCTGTCCATTTGTTCTTCGGTAATTTCTTTCCCATCATTTGAAATCCGAACATGAAGGTATCCTTCCGAAGAGCTCCTAAAAACTTCGGTCCAAATATGATGCGATTTCGATGTGAAAGATTCAATAGCGTTCTTATAGATATTTGAAAAAATCAGTTCAAACGAAATTTGATCCATCACAACCGATGCATCGAAAGCACCTGAGAATTCCGACTTGAAAACCTGATTTTTCACCTGCCGGAGTTCGTCAAGTATTCGCTTTAATTCATCCATTACGTTAATCTTCTGAGGATCGGCACCGCTACGGTTAAACCGCTTGATGTTCTGGACTTTTTCGTCGGCTCTAGCCGACTGCTGAGCAATTCTGCCCAATATCTCTTGTAGTTCCTCAAGTGGAAGTTCTGTGCTAGATGAGTTTCGTAGTTTTAAAAGTAAGGCGTATGCATAAAATGAAATAGCGCTTAACGGCTGTCTGATTTCATGCGCAATCGTGCTTGACATCATGCCGGTAATGCCAACCTTCTGAAGAGCCGCGTATTTTGTCTGAAGCAATCGCAGGTTCTCGACCGCCTCACTAAGCGCCCTAGTCTTTTTCCGGACTAAGTACGTAACTCGCCAGTTGTAAAGCAACCCTAATAAGACAATAAACATCAGGATGAATGCCCATTTCGAGTATTCTCCCCAAAGTCTTTCAAGCGTATATTTCTTGAGCCTTTCATAAGGACCAATTTCAAGATTTCTGAGCAATTGATCTAACTGGCTAAAATCTGTTGAAACACCCCAATAAAGCATTGCTTTTGGCTGTGGCGCAATACTCAAGATGCTCTTTGTAACCATCCTGGATATATCTGGTAAGGCAACCCTTGTACTTGAGATACTCCAATTCGGGTAGAGTTCTGTTGTGTGTTCACATTGGATACCGTGGTCTCTCTTTGCTTCCAACACACGAATGGCATCGATTGGGACGTTGTGTCTTTCGGCGTATTCCTCCCAATAGCACGTCCTGACAATGCCTGCATCCACTTCTCCAGAAAGAACCATTTCCACAGTTCTTTCCATGTGATGCCCGACAAACACTTTCTTGCCGAAAAATGAATTTGGATCGTAACCGCGCTTGTGCAACTCGTTTAGAACCATCAGATGTCCAGAAAATCCCAGAGGCATGTTGGCAGAAATCACCTTCCGCTGAAGGTCTTCGAGTTTCTGAAGATCCTTCCTGTCGTTACGGACCAAAACAGCGGACCCCTCTCCGAAATTCGGATTTGGAAGTTTTCTGCTCACTATGGTTCCGAGATTCCGTACCCCAGCATCGACATGTCTACGGCTTGTACCGCTCGATGAAATAAATATGTCGATCTCGTCGTTTTCAATCGCGCGGTCAAGATCTTCCAGAGGGTATCTGATAACTCTGATGTTTCTCTGTCCGAAATCCTTTTGGAGTTGTTCAATTGTCCGGCTGACCAAAGGGATGTTTGTGCTGGGCTCTGCCAGAGAACTCACCCCGAGACGGACCAGCGGAAGTTTGTCGGCATCTATCGCACTTGCCCATGACAAGAGTGCATTTGTAAAGGCAAAGAGGAAAATGATGACTTTCATAGCGTCGACCGGATCTTGACAGATCGAGAGGAGAGAACATGCATCTGCCAAGATCCGGCGGTTTCGCGCCTTGTTAGAACTTGTACCGCAAACCAACTGCGGCTTCAACGGCATCGGGCTTACGTTCAAAGTCGGCGCTCTGTACTTTGAACTTGTTGTAGCTCACAATGCTGTATAGGTTCAGAGACTTGCTAAACGGATACTCGTAACCAACGGAAACACCGTATTTGTCGTATTCCATTTCCGAATCGAGAACATCTTCGGCCGTCATATAGCCCAACGCGGCCTTGGCATTACCGCCAGCAAGTGGAGTCGTCGCCCCCAGCATAATGCCAAATCCTTCGTAGTATCCTGACCCTACCTCGTGACCGAACTCGTCTGTAATGTCATAGATTCGATCCATGAAATCAACGCTACCATTGTCGAAATACTCCGCACCAAAATACAGGCGCAGGTACTCCAAGTTGTAATTGCCGCCAATGGAAACGCTCCACCCATCATCTACTTCTTCAGTTCCGACCTTATTAATCAAATTCGAATAAAGATACCGGTCAACGACTGCAGCCCATTGCAAACCGCCTATCTTCTGAGAAACACCCAGAGCCATGTATCGGTTCGCTGACGACTTGCCCTCTTCACCAAGCTCATCCTTGGTATCGACATCAAAGGAATATTGGGCATAGACGTTAAGGCCAGCCCAAGTCGGACTTTTGTAGGTCAGAACATTGTCCATACGTTCATAACCGAACATAAAGTTGGTTCCAGTGACCGAATACTGCCCCCAAGTCGTTGCAAAGGGTGAAAAACCCGCCGTCAGTGCGTACGTACCGCTCCCGCTGTTTAACTGACCTACACGACCTGCAGAAAGCTCGCCCAGATTGGTTCGGACAAACATCTGCGATTCGCGTCCGAACAAACGTCCGCCCATCGCTAGTGCACCGTCATCAGCCGTAAAGCCGTTTTCAAGAACGAAGCCGACAGCAAGATCTGGACTTATCTGCTCAATACCTTTGAATCCAAATCTGGAACCAGACTGAAAGCCTGACTTCATTTCGAGAGAATCCGTGCGATCCTGTCCAGTAATGTCATCGTCGACGCTTTGGTAAACCAAACCGAGATCCACAATACCGTAAAGCGTCACTTCCGCCGCAAAGACGCTTCCCCCTATGGCAGCGGCAACGGCAGCTGCCAGATATGTGCTTTTCCTCATAATTTTCCCTTAGGTTTGAAACGAAACACTAGGCCTCAGAGGCTCTTAAGCTTGGCTACGTTCTTTCCGGCAATCCGACCGAATACAATGCATTCAGTTAGGTTGCCCCCGCCCTGGTACACAAACTTCAGAGCTGAAGCGATTTCACCGGCCGCATATAGCCTAGGAATAGGCTTGCCAAACCAATCAAGAACTTCACGATCTCCGTTTGCAGCAATTCCGCCCTTTGTATTAGGACCGCCTGCCACAAGTGGCACGGCATAAAACTTTCCAGTACTGATTGGAGCAAGCGTATTGGCCCTGCGTCCGAATTCCTCATCCTTGCCTTTCGTGCAAAAGGAATTGAACTTTTCGATACTTTCCTTGAGTGCCTTCGCTGTCATGCGGTTTTTGTTTTCAGGAATATTCCTTATCTTTTCTGCCAGTTCTTCAGGAGTTGAAGCTTCCAGCACCCAACCGCGTTTGATGGCGTCCTGATTGTCCTTAGTCCAAGGCACAAACCCAAAACCGGCTGTCGAATGTCCCAGATCCGTAAGGGTGCGCTTCTTGCATAGTTCATCGTCGAAAATCAGCCAAGCCGGCAGTCTGGGATAGGTCAGGTCATCAATGTTCATATGAACCGCTTCTTTGTAGAACATGTAACGACTCGGGTCTTCAATGACCTTGGTTTCCGAGCAGAAGCGTTTGCCGTAATTGTCAACAAGCATCGAATGCTTAGAGCCAACAATCGGGGTATCTAACCCCATCTTGAGGCCGTGGTGGTAAATGGGCACCGCCATGATCATTCGGGCCGCAGCCTTGCCAACTTTCTGAAGACCAGCACCCACGGCAAGTGCCATAATGATTCCATCGCCAGTATTGTCAGGGGAGCCGTAGAATGCCCAGCCAGTTTCACCGGGTCCCTCAAGGAAGGCCTTGCGCATGGCTTTGTTGTATTCGAAACCACCAGAGCACAGCACGACGCCTTTTTTGGTTTTGATGGAGATATCCTTTCCAGCGTGCGAGGCTACGATGCCAATAATCTGCCCGCTTTCATCAGTAATCAATCGCTGAGCCGGGGTTTCATACAACACTTCAATATTTCTGGTTTGTACACCATTGTTTAAGGCCGTCCAGAAAGCCTCTCCTCGGGATTTTTCTTTCTTAGGCTTATCCTTTGCGTTGTATCGATTAACTCGTTCTGAATAGCTTGAACTGTAAGCGCGATAGTGACTTTCCATCGCGCCAGGGAAATTCTTGAACGCAGCCCCGTTTGCCTTGCGCGGCAGAGGGTGGAATTCTGGATCGCACATTTTCAGGAACTCTGCGTTAAGCGGTGAGTAATCCGCCCATCCCTGCGCAAGTCCATCAGAAACTTCAGGCTGTTCACCCTCTTCCTTCCAAGAAATGTTTTCTCCCGAGAACATCGCCTTGGCATATTCCTTAAGGGCTTTCGGATCCCCATCCTTATCCGGACAATGGAACCCTCCGCCTGACATACGAGTATTGTTGTAGACCCTGTTCTCAGGTTGTTTTTCAAGGATTAATACCTTGACGCCCGCGTCATGAGCTTCAATGGCCGCCGAAGCTCCTGCGCCTCCAAGACCAACAACGACCACGTCTACAACCTTGTCCCACTTCTTCGGGGCCGCCAGCACGGCCTGGGATCCGCCCAAGGTCAAGCCAATGCCTGCAAGACTGGTTTTGAGAAAACTTCGCCGGTTAAAACTATTGGTCATATTTATTCTCCCGTTTGCTGAAAACCGGTTCCCTAGGGAACCTCAAACACAAAAGTTCCGTGGCATTCCTCGCAATAGTTAACCCCTGGCTTATGCCCTTTGTGACATTCCGTGCAAGGAAGGTCGCCGTCATGTTGATCATGAGGATTAACTTCCTCACCCATCTTTTCCGTTCGTTTGATCATTTCGGGGTAGTAACCATGACAGGACACGCATGCCTCTCGTCCTTTGGTGTCCTTTTTGATTTCCGGCTTCCCTTTCGTGATATGACAACCCTCACATGAAATTGAACGGGTTTCATGTCTGTCAGCCAACGACTGTGATTGCGCATGCACTGGCAATCCGACAGGAAGTAGTGCCGTTACTAAAAAACCAAGAGCCAGTTGTTTGAACGAATTTCGAATCATCGTTTCTCCTGTCCGCCCTGCTCATAACAAGTTCTTGGTTTTGTTATAAGAATCGCTGTACTCTGGTACTTCAACCAAGATCAAACAAACTTCTTTCTTGATCAATTTCCAGCAGTTTTTCCGTCAACACACGATTCCGGGAGGTACGAATATGGCGTACTTCACAAGAAAATATTCTGTGTTGTTCACCCTCAGTAAAGTGTCAGTAATGACTGAGCCTTGAGAAAAAACAATGAGCACGAATACGTCCATAGCGTTTTCGGCTTCTGCGGTCCTCTCACCAGCAGAACGACAAACCGTGGTGTGATGAGGATCCTTTTTCTGGACTGGTCAATAAAGCGGGCGGAGGGGGGGGGCAGACACCCCAGTCCATCCCTCTTACCTTCCCATTAAGCTACATGTTTGTTGCAATTTTCACGGGCTTTGTAACGGTCGCGTCTCGTTAGAATCAAAGCAGGTAGTACTTTTTTCGAGAGGTCGCTCATGCTCAACCGTCGTCTGAATTTGGCTCTCGCATTTTCATCTGCGTTGCTTCTTGCCGGCTGCGCCAGCTCTCCCGAACGCTCGGAGTTCGTCGAGATTGGAAACAACACCTACACGGTCAGCGCCTCGAGCGACTCCACCGACAACGGCGGCATTGTTCGCGTTGAGCTGATCAAACAAGCTCAGGAATTCTGTGCGGACAAGGATCTCAAATTCCGTTTGCTCAAGTCTCGCTTCAATGACGGCAATGCGGACAAGAGCGCTACGGCCACCATTGACTTTGTTTGTGAATCACCTACGGCTGCTGCAGCCAATCAACCTGTGCAACAGGTTCCCGTGACCGAAGTCCCCTCCGCCAAAGTTCCCTCGGTTCTAGTGCCATCAGCTAAAAAGCGTTAAACAACACAAGCTGATCAACGACAAACGAAACCGCAAGCGTTCTGCCACCCACATCGAGCGCAAGCGGTTTCTTTTTGAGATCAATTAACCTTGATAGGTCATACCACTTCGTTGTTGGACACGGTGAAAGATAATCGCGCCGCATCGCCCACGCCTCAGAACTCTTGGCGCTTGCCAGCGTCACCACCTTTCCTTTGAATTTCTCGTTTAGCACTTCAATTGAAGCTGAACTCCGCTCGCGGCTAAGTAAGTTTCTAAATTAGCCGCAAACTCAACAAGGATTCAAAAAACGGCTCAAAGTTCTAAACCCACTTTGGTGCCTCGTTTCCTTTTTCTTCCTCATTCACGTAAACCAGGGAGTTAATCCTCTATAGCCACTGCATGTCTGCGGGAGTAGCATATTACGCAGAAGGCTTAATAAGCCCAATCAAGTTCGTCACTGAGGAGAGGTAAAGATGAGCTTTACATTGAAAAAGATAGTTCTTCCCGTAACAATGGCTTTTTGTGCCATCAGCGCGTCTGCAGCGACCTACACTCAGACGGTTCCGGGCCACAACGGCCCGATGACTGTTAAGGTCGTAATCGACAGCGGCAAGATTACGGCAGTCGAAGTTGTGAAACACAACGAAACGCCCGGGGTGGGTACCAAAGCAATTGAAACGTTGCCGGCAAAGATCGTAAAGGCCAACTCAACCAAGGTGGACGCCGTCACCGGTGCCAGTGTCTCTTCCAAGGGCATTTTGATGGCTGTCAACCAGGCCCTGGATGCCTCCCAGGGTAAGAAGGTCGGTAAAGCACAATTTAAACCGGGTACATACAAAGCTCAGGTCTACGGCAACAACGGTTACCTCAATGTCGAAGTCACGGTTAGCAAAGACAAAATCACCGACATCAAGGTTCCCGGCCACACAGAAACCGATCTGATGGGTGGCATGGCCATTCGCACAATGACCAAAGACATCCTTGATTATCAGACCGTCAATGTGGATGCTGTTTCCGGCGCGACGGTCACGAGCGGCGCATTCAAACAGGCTGTTATTGCCGCATTGGAAAAAACCGGCGTCAATCTGGCTGCGTTGCAGACCCCCGTCCCCGTCAAGATCAAGAAGTTCAACGGTACGAAGACCGAAAGTTATGACCTTGTCATCGTCGGTTCCGGTGGTGCAGGTCTGTCAGCTGCGGTGACTGCGGCCGAAGCAGGCAAATACAACATCGTTGTGCTGGAAAAGATGCCTGTGATCGGCGGCAATACGCTTCGCTGCGCCAGCGCCTTCAATGCCGCTGATCCGGAACGTCAAAAACTGCTTCCGATGACGGACACCCTCAAGGATGCCGTCGTTAAGGCCATCAACGAAAAACCGGCCAACGCGGATCACGCCAAACTGATGGCCGACGTTAAGGCCAAGTACGAAGCATATTTGAAGAGCGGCAGCAAGACGCTTTTCGACTGCCCCGAATGGCATGCTTTGCAGACCTACAACGGCGGCGACAAGGTGGGACATATTCCCCTGATTCGTACCTATGCCGAAAATGTGCTTGAAACTCTCCACTGGATGCAAAAGCACGGTACGCCTGTGATGGATCGAGTCAGTCAGGGTGCCGGCGCTCTTTGGCAGCGTACACACCAAGTTGACGCGCCCGCCGGGACCGGACTCATTGAACCGTTGCTCAAGGCCGCCAATAAGGAAGGCGTCAAGATCATCACCGGTATGCGTGCCCAGGAACTCATTTACCGCGATGGTGAAGTCGTGGGCGTCAAAGCCAGCGACAAGGTGGGCAATTCCTACGAGTTCAAGAGCAAGTACGGCGTGATTCTCGCCACCGGCGGTTACAGCCAGAACAAGGAAATGCGCCAAAAATCTTCGCCGGTCTTGACGCCTGACATGGTTTCGACAAACCAGCCGGGTGCCACCGGCGACGGCATTGTCATGGCCACGAAGATCGGTGCCGATCTCACCGGCATGAATTACGTTCAGGTTTACCCGCTGGCAACTCCTGGTTCCGGTGCCTTGCAGGGACGTGCCCGCAAGATGTCCGGCCTTGACGACGTGATTGACGTGAATAAGAATGGCTTGCGCTTCGTGAAGGAAGACGCTCGCCGTGACGAGTTTGTGGCTGCCATTAAGAAACAGCCCGGTGCTATGTGCTACGACATCAATGACTCGAGCATTGTCCAGGAATACAACTCGTTTGCAGAAAACGTCGAAACGCTTGTTAAGCTCGGTCGCATCTACAAGGACGACACGCTGGAAGGTCTGGCCAAGCAGCTTGGCATGCCGCCGGAAAATCTGAAGGCTACCGTTGAAGAGTTCAACAAGATGGTTGAAGCGAAGAACGATCCGAAGTTCGGCCGCAAGCTCTTCGACCGCAAGATCGAAAAGGCTCCGTTCTATGCAACACCTCGCGCACCGTCTATCCACCATACAATGGGCGGTTTGTATATCAATCCGAAGGCACAGGTGCTCGATAAGAAGGGCAACGTGATCAAAGGCTTGTATGCAGCCGGTGAAGTGACTGGCGGCGTTCACGGCAGCAACCGTTTGGGCGGCAATGCTACTGCCGATGTGTTGACGTTCGGACGTATTGCAGCTAAGACCGCTTTGGGGCTGAATAAGTAACGGCTCGTCCCTACTTCATTGCTCTTTTGCGATTGGGGGCAGGCTTCATGGCCTGCCCCCAATCTGTCATCAGGAATCAATTACTTACTGCTTTGCTACCGACTCACAGCCTTCGATCCAGCAACTGATCCATCCCGACCAGATGCAAATAAGGATCCCGTGTAGCCATATCAAGCAACACATCGTCAAATCCCATGCGAGAAAAAATCCAATAGTGAAATACGGCGTCCCCCGCAACCGGCAGTTGTTCGCATTTGGCCTGAAGGGAGCGCAACATTTTGATCCCGACTTTCTGATTGCGATACTTACATTCAGCCACAAGACAATGCCGTCTTTCGTGATCGGCTCCAACCAAGTCAATCTCCGTGCCGTTTCTCCACCATCGCCCAAGAGTCGTCACAGAAAACGGTAGCTTCCCGGAAAAGCGGAGTCGTGTCAGGTATTGACGACAGACCTGCTCAAAAGATTCCGCTGCGAAATCCGCAAAACAAGGCTCTACGGTCGCTTTCCATTCTGAAAAGGCTTCTTGCCGCGTCATGATCAGAGTCGGATTGTTGGCTACAAACCGGAACCAAAATTTTGAACTAAGGTCATCGTTGCGGAATTTTGAATCTCAAAACGAATACGGCTATAAG
>OGFJ01000558.1_pt1 | contig 32545 bp, 29 predicted proteins | sample 1570861 | NCBI WGS metagenome assembly OGFJ01 (sample SAMEA2582060, study PRJEB24529) | metagenome | biome: Human gut stool | place: China | collected 2011
CAGGAGGGCCAGTTAAAACTGCACGCCTCGGTTGAGGATATCCGGATGCAGGAGGGTGAATCGATTGATTCTTATTTCAGGGAGGTATTCAAATGTTAAAAAAATGTCTGAAACATGAGTGGAAAGCATGCTGGAAAAACATGGCGCTGCTGAACGGTGCCGCCATTTTCATGGGCGCTCTCGGAGGCTTCGGATTCCTCTTTTCCCAGATTTCTGAGCTGCCGGATCTGCTGATCGTCCTCTATCTGTTTGCGTACGTTTTGATTGTGATCGCCGCATCCGTCATGACACAGGTGCTGATGATCCAGCGCTACTATAAAAATCTTTTTACCGACGAAGGGTATCTGACCAACGTCCTTCCGGTATCGGCAACGGATCATATTCTCTCCAAAATGCTGGTTTTCGGCGCATGGAGCATCTTAAACGCACTTTCCGTTCTCGCTTCCTTCGCTTTTTTGCTTCTGCCGTCCGCAATCCGGTATTTTACCGCAAACACCCTGCTTTTTTACAACAAGACCATGACCTTTTCCGATTTTCTGTCCTATCTCTGGGCACAGATTACCGGTGTTGCCGATGCTGCTTTTTCCCTGATCGGCATCACGAACCACATCAGTATGGCACTGTTTTCCATCGTTGGCTTCTTCGCTTCGCTGTTCTTTGGCATTCTTCTGTTCTATGCCGCCATCAGCATCGGAAGCCTGGTATCCAGCCACAAAATTCTGACGGCTGTCCTCTCTTACATCGGCATGACTACCGTGATCCAGATCTTCGGCGGAATCAGCATCGTCCGTGTTTTCCAGGACTCCACACCGACTGCTGTGGTTACCACATCCTCGGTTTCCACACTTATCATCACCGTGGTGCTCTGCGTTGTTCTGTTCCTGATCTGCCGCTATATCTTAAGCAGACGGCTGAATCTTTCATAAAAATTGCATTAAAAAGCGCCGCCGCGGACGAACCGAATCGTCTGCGGCGGCGTTTTGTATGCATGTTCTGCACTTATGCCAGATGCCAGATATCCTCGTTGTACTGTGCAATGGTACGGTCGGAGGAGAAGAAGCCTGCTTTTGCGATGTTGATCAGGCACTTCTTGTTCCATGCATCTTTGTTCTCGTAGTCTTTGTATACTCTTTCTTTTGTCTTGATATACTCTTTCAGGTCGAGCAGCGTCATGAACCAGTCTTTGTTCAAGATCTCTTTGTAGAGTCTCTCCAGGCAAACCTTGTCGCCGATAGCAAGAAGCTCATCGCTGACGATGAAATCAACCAGCTTTGCAATCTCCGGATCTTCGTCATAGATGTCTTTTGAGCAGTAAGCAGCATCTGCGTACAGGTCGATGACATCCTGCGGTTTCTTTCCGAAGATGTAGATGTTCTCTTTTCCGACAAGATCGCCAATCTCAACGTTTGCACCGTCTTCTGTTCCAAGCGTCAGGGCACCGTTCAGCATGAATTTCATGTTTCCGGTTCCGGAAGCCTCTTTGGATGCCAGGGAGATCTGCTCGGAGATATCTGCTGCCGGGATCACCTTTGCAGCTTTTGATACGTTGTAGTTCTCAAGCATAATCACTTTGAAGTACGGGCTTACCTCAGGATCGTTATCAATCAGCTCCTGCAGGCACAGGATCAGATGGATGATATCTTTTGCGATGATATAAGCCGGTGCAGCCTTTGCACCGAATACCATGGTGATCGGGGTTTTCGGCTTGTTGCCGCTCTTGATATCCATGTATTTGTAAATAGCGTACAGGGCGTTCATCTGCTGGCGTTTGTACTCATGAAGACGTTTTACCTGTACATCGATGATGGAATTTTCATCCAGCGCGATATTCTGTGTCTCATACAGGAACTGTTTGAGATCCAGTTTGCGGTTGTGTTTGATCTCCTCAAGTTTTGCAAGAACCTTCTTGTTGTCTTTGTATTTGAGCAGTTTTTCCAGCTCGTCGGCATCTTTTTTGAATCCCGGTCCGATCAGGCTCTCGATATACTGTGCCAGTTCACGGTTGCAGTGCAGCAGCCAGCGGCGGAAAGTGATTCCGTTTGTCTTGTTGTTGAATTTCTCCGGATAAATATCGTAGAACGGTTTCAGCTCGGAGTTTTTCAGGATCTCGGTGTGCAGTGCTGCAACGCCGTTAACAGAAAATCCGTAGTGGATATCCATGTGTGCCATGTGGACGCGCTGATCCTTGTCGATGATCGCTACTTTCTCATCTTTGTATTTCTTCTTTGCCTGTGCGTCCAGCTCGTGGATAATCGGCATCAGGTGCGGAACAACCTCCTCGAGGTAATCGATCGGCCATTTTTCCAGTGCCTCTGCCAGGATGGTGTGGTTGGTGTAAGCACAGGTCTTGCTTACAACATCGATGGCTTCCTGCATGGTAAAGCCTCTCTCCTGCAGCAGACGGATCAGCTCCGGAATGACCATGGACGGATGAGTATCGTTGATCTGGATCACAACGTGATCATACAGCTTATGCAGATCGTAGCCCTTCTGCTCGCACTCCATCAGGATGAACTGTGCGCCGTTGCTGACCATGAAATACTGCTGGTAGATACGAAGCAGCTGTCCGGCACGGTCGCTGTCATCCGGGTAGAGGAACAGTGTCAGGTTTTTCTGGATCTGATGCTTGTCAAAGTTGATGCTGTCTGATGGAACGATACTCTCGTCTACCGTATCTACATCGAACAGATGCAGACGGTTACAGCCATTGTTGTAACCCGGTACGTCGATATCATACAGGGTAGAATGCATTGTGAAGTTTTTATACGGAACTGCAAAGGATACCGGCTGTCTGACGAGCCAGCTCTCATTTGTGATCCATGGATTTTTCACTTCTTTCTGTTTGTGGTCGACCAGAAGCTGGCGGAACAGACCGAAGTGATAATTAAGGCCGATACCGTCTCCCGGCAGGCCAAGCGTTGCGATAGAATCAAGGAAGCATGCTGCCAGACGGCCGAGACCTCCGTTTCCAAGGGACGGCTCCATTTCCATCTCCTCGATCTCGGTCAGCTCTCTTCCGTGAGCTGCAAGTGCTTTTTCAACTTCCTCGTACATGCCAAGGTTAATCAGGTTATTGGACAGCAGTTTTCCGATCAGAAACTCTGCTGAAATATAATACAGCTTCTTACTTCCGGTGTTTCTTTTGCGACCTGCCATCTCCTGTTTGGTGATAACCATCAGGGCTTCAAAGATTTCGCTCTTTGTGCAGTTGTCCAGATCTCTTCCAAAACGCTCTTTTAAGATTGCCTGAATTCTTTCTTCCATTTTTTTCTCCTCGTATTGCTGTGGATAAATTCCCACAGTGTCATTTAGTTGCGCTGCCATTCCAGATTTCCTGCAATTGGCAGCTTTCGCAGTTCCATTCAAAGCTTTTCCCTGAATGGGACGGTTCACTTCTGAATCACTTTTTGGGGCAGCGAAACAGCAAATATTTTACTGCTGCGCGATCCGCGACTTCGTAGATTCCCTTACGACGAGTTCCCCATCGTATACTTTGCTGCAGGGTTCTTCTTTTCCTGAAATTAAGGAAAACAGCATTTTCGCCGTCTCTGCGGCAAGCTGCTCCACCGGCTGGCGGATCGTTGTGATACTGGGTATATAATACTCTCCCGCATCAATTCCGTCAAATCCGGCAACGGAAATATCATCCGGCACGGTAAGCCCGGCCTCTTTTAAGGCACGGCACGCACCGATTGCCAGCGTATCCGCGGTGGCATACAGTGCAGAAAACTCCGTCTTTTTTTCCAGAATTTCTTTTGTTATCTTGTACCCTGTGGCGAAAGAATACGTATCGTCCTTCGTCATATGAAATACCAGATCAGGGTCATAAGGTATCCCATGATCCAGTAAAGCCTGGCGGTACGCATTCAGACGGAGCCGTCCGATACTGATGTCGTCCTCGCAGGCGGTAATGATGGCAATGCGCCGGTGCCCGAGACCACAGAGATAATCTACCATCTTATAACTTTCCCTGTAGTCATCGACCGATACGCTCGCGCACGGTTTTCCTCCGTCTGAAACCGCCCCGATTGTACTGATCACGTACGGAACCGGGATCTGCGCCATTTTCTCATGCGGATGCGTAAAGTTTCCGCCGAGGAAAATGATGCCGCGCAGCCGTTTTTCTTTGACGATCTCGATCGCGGAGTCTACCTCATTTGCCTTTTCCTCTACTCGCTCAATAATGCAGGCGTATTTCTTTTTTCGCACAACCTCTTCAATCACACTGATCATGTTGTTGAAGAACATGTTGTCCATGCCTTTTACCAGAATGGCAATCGCTTTGGCATTCGACCGCTTCAGGTTTCTGGCACTGTTGTTCGGTACGTAATTCGATTCAGCAATCACCTTTAAAATCATCTCTTTTGTTTCCGGATTGATGTCCGGATGATTGTTCATCGCTCTCGATACGGTACTCACGCCTACCTTACATTTGCGGGCAATGTCCCTGATTGTTACCTGTTCCATATTCTGCAGGCCTCTCCTTTAAACTCTGTACCTGTTCTGCCGGAATCTCTTCCGGCTTGTTTCCCCGGCCTGTTTTGCTTTCTTTCCAGCGCGTGTTTTTATTTTGTAATACGTGCTGTAATCTGTGTCAGCCGATGAATTCTCTTGGCCAGCTCCGGTGTAAACTGTCCCGGAAGCAGGCGCCATTTCCAGTTATTTCCAAGTGTGGACGGATAGTTGATTCTTGCCTCCGTTCCAAGACCTAAAAATTCCTGCATCGGAGTGACAGCCAGATTTGCCACGCTCTCCATTGACATGCGAATGAAATCCCACGGGAGTTCCTCGTCGGTACTCTTTGCATTTCCCATATACTCTTTGGAGAATTCGCGGTCTTCCTCACTCATGACATAATACCATCCAAGAATGGTATCATTGTCGTGCGTTCCGGTGTAGACAACACAGTTTTTCTCGTAATTGTGTGGCAGATAATCGCTCTCCTCACGGGAGTCAAAAGCAAACTGCAGCACCTTCATACCAGGATAACCGGACTCTTTTACCATTTCGATCACGCTCTCGGTAAGGTATCCCAGGTCTTCTGCGATAACGTCCACATCGCCGAGCTTTTCTTTGACGGTATTGAACAGGTCCATGCCCGGTCCTTTTTCCCAGTGGCCGCGCTCTGCCGTCTGATCACCGAATGGGATGGAATAATATTCATCAAATCCGCGGAAATGGTCGATGCGGACAGTATCGTACAGTTTAAACACGTGAGCCAGACGTAACAGCCACCATGCATAACCTGTGCTCTTATGGTAATCCCATCTGTATAACGGGTTGCCCCAGAGCTGTCCGGTTGCGGAGAACGCATCCGGCGGGCATCCGGCAACTGCTTTTGGCTGGTTGTCCTCATCAAACTGGAACAGAACCGGATTTGCCCAGGTGTCGGCGCTGTCAAATGCAACATAAATCGGAATATCACCGATAATACGGATACCCTTTTCATTTGCGTAAGCTTTCAGTGCTTTCCACTGTTTCAGGAACATAAACTGCTGGAATTTGTAAAATGCAATCTCCTCGGCAAGTTCTTCCCGTTTCTGATTCAGTGCTGCTTCTTCTCTGTCCTTTAATTCTGCCGGCCACTCACTCCAGCTGATTCCGCCGAGTGCATCCTTAATCGCCATATACAGCGCATAATCCTCCAGCCAGTAACCATTTTCCGATACAAATGCATCATATACGTCATCTGCCGCAAATCTTTCAAATGCTTTTCTGAGTACTTTGAAACGGGACAGATAAATCTTTTCGTAATCAATATACTCCGCATTGTCACCGAAATCGCACGCATCACACTCTTCTTCTGTCAGAAGTTCCTCTTTTACCAGGGTCTCCAGATCAATAAAATATGGATTTCCTGCAAAAGTAGAGAACGACTGGTACGGCGAATCTCCATATCCCGTCGGTCCAAGTGGAAGAATCTGCCAGTAGCTCTGGCCGGCCTCCTCCAGGCGATCCACAAATTCATATGCTTCTTTCGAAAAACATCCGATTCCATATCGGGACGGCAGCGAAGCTACCGGAAGTAAAATACCACTTGCTCTCATTTTTTAACCCTTTCTCCTTGTCGTTTTTTCTATCCATCCGACCCCACAAATACATAATTCCTGTTCACGGATACGCAGCAAATTGTAACTTATGCAACCCCTATAGCCAGCTCATTTTGTTTCGTAAAAACAGGGCTGTCGGTATCTCGTCTGTATTTCCGGAAACGGTGTCGGTAACGTTTCCGGAACTCGTTATATTTACAATACCATACTCTGCATCAAAAAACAACCCCCAAACCCCTTATCATATTTACCAAATATTGAATCCTCTGTTTATTCAAAACAACGAATTTGCATTTTTGTAACGATGCAAAGCCATACATAAAAAGACAGCATGCGGGGACGGAACCGCTTTGGTCACTTAAAAATCATGAATTTTTCAAGCCTCCCATATAGGTTCTGTCCCCGCATGCTGTCTTTTGCGGTATCTGTTTTTCACTTAAAACTCCAGAATAATCTTTGTTCCGGTTCCAAGTGTACTCTCAATTTTAATCTTCGCATCATGAAGAATCGCTCCATGCTTCACAATGGAAAGTCCAAGTCCCGTACCTCCCGTTTCACGGGAATGACTCTTATCTACACGATAGAACCGTTCAAAGATCCGCTCCTGATCTTCCTTTGCAATTCCGATTCCGGTATCTGCCACAGATACCACTGCCCGTCCGTTTCTTCCGCGTGAAACCGTCACTTCGACCTCACCGTCCTTGCGGTTGTACTTGATCGCATTGTCGCAGAGATTGTAGATCATCTCATAGAGAACCTGCCGTGCACCTTTGATCCGGCAGCTCTCTCCTCTCAGTGTCATCTTCACCTGCTGCTCCTTTGCCCGTATGGAAAGATGTCCCTCGACATCACGGCAGATCTGCATCAGATCCACTTCCTCCATCGGGATTGACTGGTCGTTTTCGTCCAGTCTGGACAGCTTGATAATATCCTCGACAAGAGAGCTTAACCGGCTCGCCTCACTGTGGATTCTGCCCGCAAATTTGGGAATATCCTCCGGTTTTACCATGTTATTTTCGATGATCTCCGCATATCCGGAAATCGACATCAGCGGTGTTTTCAGCTCATGTGACACATTGGCAGAAAACTCACGGCGCATCACCTCGGCTTTCTGTTTTTCCGTCACATCCAGCACCAGGATGACCGCACCGGATACAACACGGTCCACACGCACCGGATTTGCAAGAAGCTGATAGACTCTTCCATTTATCTCCAGCATCCGTTCCTCGGAACTGCCCTCCAGCGCATGATCCAGTGCCTCCTTCAACTGCTCGTTGCGGCTGACTGTCACGATATTGTGGTTGATGCACTCCTCCGCCGTCACATCAAACAGATTCTGTGCCGAACGGTTGATGGAAAGTACGACCGACTGGTTTGTCACGATCAGACCATCCTTCATATATTCCGTGATGGCAAGATACTCCTCCTGATTATGGCGGAGCTCCTCCATCTGCTGCTGAATCTGCTTCTGCTGCTGATGAATTCTGCCAAGCAGCGGACTCAATTCCTCATACGCTTTGTTGTCCAGCGGATGATTCAGATCAATCTCATTGATCGGCTTTACAAGCGCCTTTGTCATATGGCTGACCATCAGCAGCTCCACGACAAGGACTGCCGCAATCAGTACAGCCACCAGCCATATATTCCGCAGCATCACACCGAACACACTGTCTGTTGTCAGGGAAACACGAATAATTTTTCCATTGTCCAGGCGCAATGCCGTATAATATGTTTTGCTCCGCAGCGTTTCGGAATAACGGGAAATATTACTTTCCCCTGTCTTTTCTGCCTCAATCACCTCCGGCCGCCCGGAATGGTTTCCCATCATGTTCTCATCCTCAACCGAATCAAACAGAACAGTTCCGTCTGTGTCAATCAGGGTGACCCGGCTTGCTGTAATCTTTCCTGCCGGTTTATCCAGACTGTCATCACCCATCTTGTCCAGAAAATACCTGTAATACTCACATTCATTTCTCACCGAAACACGAAGCTGCTCCGCCGTATTGTTGTACATTGCCCAGCTCATGGTGAAAAAAGTCAGGATAATCGCAGCGATAATCAACGCTCCCGCATGTTGAAAGACTTTTTTACGCATCTTACTTTCTCAGCCTCCTATCCGGTATCCCACGCCGCGGACCGTCTCGATCAGCTCGCCGCATTCGCCCAGCTTCTGGCGGAGTGTACGCACATGAACGTCTACCGTACGGGTTTCTCCGTCAAAATCATAGCCCCAGACATGGCCGAGCAGACGGTCTCTCGTAAGGACAATTCCTTTATTTTCCATTAAAAATTTCAGCAGTTCAAACTCTTTTAAGGTCAGGGTAACCTTCTCCCCTTTGGCCAGAACCTGATGCTGTTTCACCTGGATCTGCAGATCCCCGGTCTCCAGCACATCGTTTTCCTTCTCTTCTTTTCCGGCACGGCGCAGCACGGCACGTACCCTTGCGATAAATTCCATCATGCCGAACGGCTTGGTAATATAGTCATCGGCTCCGCAGTCAAGGCCCATGACCTTATCATACTCAGCGCCCTTTGCCGTTACCATAATGACCGGAATTTCTTTTGTTACTTCCGATGCCTTGAGGCGTGAAAGAATTTCAAGACCATCCTCTCCCGGAAGCATGATATCCAGGAGAATCAGATCCGGAAGCTGTTCTGCAATAGCTGCATTCAGCTCTTTTCCGCTTTCCAGGCCTCTTGCGGTAAAACCGCTCGATTCCAGTGTGTATACGATCAGTTCCCGTATATTTCTTTCATCTTCCACGCAGTAGATCATCTGTTATTCCCCTTTATGGTGACCGTTAATGGAGTACACAACCCATTCCGCAATGTTTGTTGCATGGTCACCGATTCTTTCATAATATTTTGCAATCATCAGATAGTCCAGAGACTGGACATCTGTGGTAATTCCCTTTCGCATACCCTGCAGAATTTCATCCTTTACCTCATCAAAAAGATCATCCACGATATCATCGGAATCGATAACCTCCCGTGCAAGCTTCAGATCCTGCTTAACGTACGCATCGATGCATTTTGTTACCATAGAAGCTGTTGCTTTCGCCATATCCTTCAGACGGATGCTTGCATCCGGCACACCAAGACTCGTTACCTTTACGATATCCGCAATATCCGCTGCCTGATCCCCGATCCGCTCCATGTCGGTAATCATTTTTAATGCCGCAGATACCTGGCGCAGATCACGCGCTACCGGCTGCTGCTGTAAAATGATGCGGAAGCAGAGATCCTCGATCTCCCGTTCTTTCGCATCGACAACCTGGTCTTTTTTGATAATCTCTTCTGCCGCTCTCTGGTTTCCCTCCAGCAGAACCTCATATGTCCGTCCGATCGCCTGCTCACAGAGTGCGCCAAGCTCAATCAGCTCCGTGTGCAGAATTTCCATCTGCTGCTCAAATCTTTCCCTCATATCAGCCAAACCTCCCTGTAATGTAATCCTCTGTCCGTTTATCCTTCGGCATGGAGAAGATCTGTTCGGTCTCTCCGTATTCTACTATCTCTCCTAACAGGAAAAATGCGGTTTTGTCGGAAATTCTGGCTGCCTGCTGCATATTGTGGGTTACCATGACAATAGTATAATCTTTTTTCAATTCTACCGCAAGATCTTCGATTTTGGAAGTAGAAATCGGATCCAGTGCTGAGGTTGGTTCGTCCATCAGAAGAACCTCCGGCTGTACGGCAAGAGCACGCGCAATGCAAAGACGCTGCTGTTGTCCGCCGGACATGCCAAGTGCGCTTTTCTTCAAACGGTCCTTCACCTCATCCCAGATTGCTGCCTGTCGAAGAGACTGCTCCACAATATCATCCAGCTTCGCTTTGGAACGGACACCATGGGTTCTCGGGCCATAGGCAATGTTGTCGTAAATGCTCATCGGGAACGGATTTGGTTTCTGGAATACCATGCCGACCCGTTTTCGGAGTCCGTTGACATCCATTTTTCCGCCGTAGATGTTTTCTCCGTCCAACAGCATTTCACCGGTGATCCGGCAGCCCGGAACGAGATCGTTCATTCTGTTGATGGATTTTAACAGGGTCGATTTACCACAGCCGGAAGGTCCGATAAAAGCCGTCACCTCATTGACATCAATGCTCAGATTGATATTTTTTAAGGCATGAAAGTCTCCGTAATAAAGATCCATATTGGATACATCTATTTTACTCATGTTTTTTCCTCGTCTCTCTTTTATTTCTTTGCAATTTTCTTCGCAATCATTCCGGAACAGCCGTTGATCAGAAGGACAATCAGCATCAGGATGACGCCGGTTGCATACATCTGATTCATATAGAGGCCTTCACTGGAAAGTGCATACATATGAACGGCAAGGGTACGGCCGGAATCCATAAGGCCTGCCACCTTTGCAATCGTTCCTGCTGTGAAAAGAAGTGCTGCCGTCTCTCCTACGACACGGCCTGTCGCAAGAATGACACCGGAAAGAATGCCGGGTACGGCAGATGGAAGAACAATTTTAAAAATCGTACGAAGCTTTCCGGCTCCCAATCCAAAGCTTGCTTCCCGATAAGAATCCGGAACCGATTTTAAGGCTTCTTCTGCTGTTCGCATAATCAGCGGAAGAATCATGATGGCAAGTGTACAGGCACCGGACATCATCGAGTATCCCATTTTCAGGGTTTTCGTAAAAAACAGCATACCGAACAAACCGTAAACGATCGACGGAATACCTGAAAGGGTCTCTGCCGTAATCCGGATCAGGCCAACCAGTTTTCCGCGTTTATTGGCATATTCAACCAGATAAATCGCCGAGAAAATACCGAGGGGCGCAGCAAGCAGCAGGGAAAGTACTGTCATCGTAACAGTGTTGATGATCGCCGGAAGCATCGTAACATTCTCTGTATTATAGGTCCATGCAAACTGCTCCAGTGTCAGGTTTTTCACACCGTGGATCAGAATAAATCCAACCAGAAAAACCAGAATAGCAAGTGCAAGAATGGCCGCTCCACAGGTAATTCCGGTCAGTACCGAAGAAAAAACACTTTTGTGATACGTAACCTTTGTTCTTTCTTTTTCTTTTGTATTTATTTTTACAGCTTCCATTGTATTTACAGCTCCATTTCCTTTAATCACCATAATGTACCCTCCGGTTCAGCATAGACACCGATAAATTGATCAGCAGGATAAAGACAAACAGCACAACACCCGTTGCAATCAGCGCTTCCCGGTGAAGTCCAGATGCATATCCCATCTCCAGTACAATATTGGCTGTCATGGTACGAAGGCCTTCTGTGATTCCTTTTGGCATACGAGGCTGGTTTCCGGCAATCATAATCACTGCCATCGTCTCTCCGATGGCACGTCCGATGCCAAGCACGATACCTGCCAGGATTCCGGATTTTGCCGCCGGGACAACTGCAAAGAAAACGCTCTGGGAATGCGTGGCACCAAGGCCAAGGCTTGCTTCATAGTAGGATTCCGGAACGCTTGTAATGGCGGATTCTGTTACACCGACCACGGTCGGAAGAATCATAACGGCCAGAAGAATAGATGCCGTCAGCATTGTGTTTCCGTTTTTGCCTGTCAGCTGTGCCATCAACGGGACGATCACAACCAGTCCGAAAAATCCATATACGATAGACGGAATACCGGCCATCAGGTTAATACCTGATTTGCAGATGCCGTAAAACTTTTTCGGACAGTAACGGGAAAGAAACACCGAAGTAAGAATGGCAACCGGCACACCCATCAGGATTGCAAGGCCGGTCACGCAGATACTGCCGACAATCATCGGCAGGATACCGAAAATGTTGTTTCCCGGTTTCCACACGGTACCGGTCAAAAATTTCAGCGGTCCGATTTTAAAAATGGCAGGAACGCCATTCATGAACAGGAAAATGCAGATCAGTGCAACAGCCAGTACGGAGCAGCATGCCGCAATCAGGAATACAAGTTTCATGATCGTTTCTCTTAGTTTCATAAGATAAATCCTTTCCTTTCATTGTTTCGCGGAGCGTGTTTGAAAAAGACTTTCGTTTTTTTCCTTACGAACTGCTTTTTCAAGCACGTTCCGAAAGACAGCTTCTTTTTCTGAACATTTTCAGATACGGAAGTAAGAGCGATTTTCCATTGTTCGCCCTTACTTCTTTTTCCATTGCTTTATACATTCTTTATTTTACATCTGCCCAGTCGGTTGTGTCGCCAACATAGATGCTCTTTACCTGATCGCTGGTCAGCCCATCGGTCGGGTTCTCTTTGTTTACGATGACAGCAATACCGTCGGTTGCGATTACGGTTGCGGTAAGTCCTAAGGATTTCTCCTCATCCTTTAAGTCACGGGATGCCATACCGATGTCGCAGAGACCGTCGCTTGCGGAAGTGATACCTGTTGTGGAATCGCTCTGCTGTACTTCGATGTTAGCGTTTGAATTTACTTTTGTATAAGCCTCTTTTAATTTTTCCATCAGTGGTGTTACAGAGGAAGATCCTGCTACCACAACCTTTTCACCGCTGCAGTTTCCTTCGTAGGCTTTGGTATCTTTGATTGCAATATATCCGTCATCTGAAACAACCTGCTGTCCGTCGGTGCTTAAGATGTAGTCCATGAAATCCTGCGCATCTGCGGAAAGACCGTCTTTTGTTACAATGTTGAACGGACGGCTTACTTTATAGGAACCGTTTTCTACGTTCTCTGCGCTTGCCTCTGCTCCGTCGATTTTCAGTGCTTTGACTTCATCATTTAAGGATCCAAGGGAGATATAACCGATTGCGTACTGGTTACCTGCCACCGTGCTCATCATAACGGAAGTATTGTTGGTGATCTGTGCATCAACGGTGGTGTTGTCTACTTTCTCACCTGCATCGTTTTTCTCTTCTACACCGAACAGCTCGATGAATGCACCTCTGGTACCGGAACCATCCTCACGGGAGATCACGCTGATCTGTCCGGAAAAATCTCCGCCTGCTGCGGTGCTGTCACCGTCTGTGCTGCCATCTGCCTCTGTTGCAGAAGCCTCTTTTGTAGTGTCTGCTGTGGAAGAACTGCTGCTATCGCTGCTTCCACATCCTGCAAGCATTCCTGCAGCCATCATTGCGGTTAAGGTGATTGCAATTACTTTTCTCTTCATAATATTCTTTTCTCCTCTTTTCACACGGGATTTTTGTGATTTCTATTTTGTAAAATCGCAATCCCGACGTTTTTTACATTTCGTTTTTACAGGTTTCATCATAACAACGGCGTGTAAAATGCAAAATCTCAGAGATGTTAAGTTTATGTAAAACATGAGTTTTTTCTTTTTTACATTCCATTTTTCCGGTCGTAAACCGCTCCGTCACATCTCTCGCAAGTGGCACATTTTTTCCGCGCAGTGCAATCCTGCCCAAAGGATCTTTTTCTCCGCAGGAAATTCCAACAAGATTTCCCATAGAAAAAAAGGCTCCCCGGAATACTCTTTTTTCAGAGTATTCCGGGGAGCCTTTTTCTAAAGCATATGCAAAAGCGGATATTCGCAATCCTCTTATTCCGTCACCAGCACGTCAAGCTTTTCGGACGCTTCTTTTAACAGGTCAATGATCGGCAGATGCTGCGGGCATACACTCTCACACTGACCACACTGCACGCAGTCTTCTGCTTTTCCCGATGTTTCCAGCAGCTTTTTATAATAATTTTTCGCGCGGTCTTCTTCTCCATACAGGCGGATGGTATTCAATGCCTTGAACACATCCGGAATCGCGATTCCCATCGGACATCCGTCGCAGCAGTAACGACAGGCGGTACATGGAACCGCCGGACTCTTTTTCAGCGCTTCCTGTGCTTTGGCGATCACTGCTTTTTCTTCCTCGTTTAACGGTACAAAATTTCGGAAGGTTTTGATATTATCCTCCATCTGTTCCTCGTTTGACATACCGGAGAGCACGGTTGCAACACCCGGGAGGGAAGCCGCAAAGCGGAGTGCCCAGGACGCAATCGATGCATCCGGATGAACACGTTTCATCTCTGCTTCAATCTCTTTGCCTGCTGATGCAAGGGAACCGCCCTTTACCGGCTCCATAACAAGGAACGGCATATCGTATTTCCGAAGCACCTCATACAGACGTCCGGACTGGATCAGCGGATTGTCCCAGTCAGCATAGTTCATCTGGATCTGGACAATTTCAACCTCCGGATGCTCGGAGAGAATCTTGTCAAGCAGATCCGGCGTTCCGTGGAAGGAGAAACCAAAGTGTTTGATCAGTCCCTCTTCTTTTTTCTTCTTGGCCCAGTTAAAACAGTCGTATTTCACATAGCCGTCATAGTTTGCGCCGTCCTCGACACTGTGCAGCAGGTAATAATCAAAGTAGCCTGCTCCGGTGCGCGCGAGCTGATCGTTGAAAATGCGGTCACGGCCTTCGATGCCCTCGTCCATCATCCACTGCGGAAGTTTGGTTGTCAGAGTAAAGCTTTCTCTCGGATGACGCTCTACCAGCGCTTTTTTCACGATGCTCTCCGATTTTCCGCCGCAGTACATATAGGCGGTGTCAAAATAGTTCATTCCGGAGGCAAGGTACGCATCGACCATTTTACAGATCTGCTCCAAATCCAGTTCTCCGTCCTTCTCCGGAAGGCGCATCATGCCAAATCCTAATTTCGGCATTTTTGTTACATCTACACTCATGTTAAAATATCCCCTTTCTTTTCCGCAGAAAACCTTCGTTTCCTCAGTATTGTTGAAAAAATTGTAGCATTAAAGTATACTTGAAAGTCAATAGTTTTTTTTATTTTTGTCAAAATTTTTCTTTGACTTTTTCCGTTTCCGGTGGTATTCTGGTAAAAAATTATGATTACAAAAGGAGTAGCACTATGATCTGGAAAAACCAGTTTCTTCACCTCACAAATGGCGATGTTTCAGCTGTTTATGGGGATAGTGCGCTCTTTTTTAAGTAAACTTCACATCTTGTATTCTTAAAATCACACAGAAAATGCACGTATCTCCCCATCAGAATTTTACTATATTTTGACAAGGAGATTTTTTTATGTCTGAGAAAAATACCAGAAAACAAATACGAACTTTATATCTTATGACCACGGTCGGCTATTTTCAGATTGCGGCGGCTTCGTGGGTTGCACTGCTCGCACTCCGTGGATTTTCGCTGCTGCAGATCGGGATGCTCGAAAGTATTTTCCATATCGTGAGCCTCTGCTTTGAACTCCCCTCCGGCGTTGTCGCCGATGTTTTCGGGCGACGGAAAACGCTGATTGCAAGCCAGATGACCTCCCTGATTTCCAGTACGCTGATGATTTTTTCCACCGGCTTTGCTACAACGGCGCTTGCGCTTGGATGCAGTGCGCTCAGCTATAACCTTGCATCCGGCACACGGGAGGCACTTGCGTATGACAGTCTGAAGCAGAACGGGGACGAATGGTTTTATGCCCGTTTTTCTTCTACCGAAATGATGCTGTACCGTATCACCAATTCCACCGCAACGCTCTGCGCAGGCCTTGCCCTGTGGCTGGGATACCGGCGCGCGTATGCGATTGATCTCTTCTTCGGGCTGATTGCGCTTGGCATTTCATTCCGCCTTGCGGAAGTAAAAACGGACGCAACACCAGTTCATTATCCTGTTGGACAGGAAATCGTTTCGGTTGTGCAGGAAAGCTGGCAGTTTCTTGTCCGTGAGAAAAAAGCAAGAAATATTATGCTGGTGAACGCACTCATCGGTGCCGTTTCTACGCTGGTTCTCTTCTTTTTACAGGCGAAGCTGCCACTCACCGGCATGAACAGCGCGCTGCTTGGCCCTGCCCTCTTCGTGATGGGACTCGGCGCGGCACTGGGATCGCGGATGACGGTATACTTTCACAAATACCGCTACCGCGCGATTCTGCTGTTTGGCACGATCGGTGTACTTTTCGCCTTTCTTATGAGCTTTACCGGACTGCCGGCCCTTATGGTCTTCGGCGGATTTATCGGATCCTTTTCCGATGATTTTCTTGAAGTCCGGACCGATATTCTGCTCAATGACATGATCCCGTCCAGGCAGCGGGCAACGCTGATGTCGGTGAACTCGTTTGTCTTTTCTATGATTATGATCGTCCTTTCCACCGTATTTGGATGGATCATGTGATCGTCAAAAATTTACTTTCATTGAAAAACGCTCATCAGTTTTTTTGCTGATGAGCGTTTTTTTCAAAAAATGATCAAACACCGCCGCTCCCTGCCGGAACGCCGTCCGGGGTCTGCGGAGGTGTGCTTCCCCCCTCCACATTCTCCACCACTTTTTCTTTCTTCAACCACTTCCAGACATCGCCATATACGCGGTACTTCTCTTTCTCGTTCAGTATTTCATGCCGCATTCCCGGATACAGCTTTCCTCTGACATTGCGGTACCCGATCAGCCGCATATGGTCAATGGATTTTTTAAAGCGCCGCACATTCACATAACACGGATCATCCCCGCCGGACAAAAACAGCACCGGTAGCTTCCGGTTTGTGCAATGCCATCCATGGAATCCATACGTCTCCTTCAGCAGGTCATTCAGCGCAAAAAAAGCATCATCCGAAAACGTAAAGCCACAAAGCGGATTTTCTTCATACTCCCGCACCACCTCCGGGTCCGAACAGCACCAGGCGAACCGGCTCTTCTCATCCGCAAACCGCGCCGCAAACGATCCAAACGACATCGCCTCCAGAAGATTGCTCCGATGCTCATCCCCGAGCACCGCCGCTTCCGCGTGTCCTACAGCCGCCCCCAGCGGCCGCAGATAATTTTTGCTCGGCGAACCGCACACAATCAGCGCATCCAGCTCCTGGTCGTGTTCCTTCGCGTATGCGCGCACAACCAGGGATCCCATACTGTGTCCCATCAGAACAAACGGAAGATCCGGGTACTTCTTCTTTGCCCACTTCGTGACAAGAAACAGATCCTCCACAAGTCCTGCGCCGCCTGCGCCGTACATAAATCCGAGGTCCTGATCCGACTTCACACTCTTTCCGTGCCCGCGGTGATCATGAATCACACACACTACACCGTGTTCCGCCATAAACTCCATAAACGGCAGATACCGCTCCTTGTATTCGCTCATTCCATGGCTGAGCTGCAGAAGCGCCGTCCGCTGTACGCCCTCCTCCGGCTCCACCACAAGCCCGTCAAGCATCAGTCCATCCACCTTCGACTGAATCGTAAAACCTCTTTGCATTGCACCTTCCCCTTTCTTCCAGAACGATGCCGAACTGCCCGAAATTCTAAACCTCCGTGTCCTCCGAAATTTCCGGCGGAACCGCAAACGACAATGTAATCCGATCGTAGCACTCCTCGCACAGATCAAACTCATGCTTTTCCAGGTCCTTCCCGGAAAAGTACCCCCACGTCGTGTCGACCGAGCAGATCCCCTCCAGCAGCATTCCATTCTGTATTTTCATGCTTTTTCCGCAGCAGTTACACACCGCCGCTTCCAGCTCATTTGTGTTTTTGTTGTATTTCCGCATTTTTCTTCCTCCCGTGTATCAAAAAACGTTTCTTTCTTCGTTCCTGACACAAAACAGAAATCAGATTCTCCTGTGTCCTGTCGATTGTAACACATCTTTCCCGCCATTCCTACTGGGAATGAAAGGAAAGTCCTGTGCGTTAAATGCGTATACAATAACAATTTCTCTCTACCTCTTCGGAACCGATTCATCCGTCCGGCTCATCAGCACCGCATCCTCCTTGGGGAGATCGTAATACCCCTTCCTGAGGCCGTCCTGCACAAAGCCAAGACTCTCATACAGATTCCGTGCCGGCGTATTGCCGATGCGCACATCCAGATGAATCACGCGCACCTTTCTCTCCTGCATCCGACGGAACAGCTCTTCCATCAGTGCACGGCCGATGCCGCGTCTTCTCGCTTTTTCTGCCACGCAGACATTTGTGATCTCACTTTCATCAAAGGAAATCAGGATTCCGAGATATCCTAAAATTTCACCGTCCTCCTCTGCTACAAGAAACAGTGCGTCGTCACGGATCAGAAATGTAAAAAATCCGGTTTCTGTCCATGGAATCGAAAAGTTGGCCTCCTCAATCGGCATCACCTGCTCCAGATCGTTGATCTGCATTTCCCGGATTGTGATCATTCGCTCTTCTCTCCGTTTTTCTGTTTTTTCAGCACATCGGCATGCTTCACAGATTCCCGTTCGGCTCTTTCCCGCTCCGCCTGCGATTTTCTCAGGTATTCCGGCTCATGCTCCTCGGCCGTCTGAATCTTTCCTTCTTTATAATAAACCTCAGCCAGTGCTGCGACTGCAGCCGCTCTCTGGCGGTTCACGTGCGCCGGTGCAAACGAAAACGGAATCGTAAGAAGCTCCTGCAATTTTTCCCGGTAAACCGCAACGCCGTCCCCGAGGAAAATCACTTCGTGGTCGAGGCAGTTCAGGCCCTCCGCCAGTGCCTCAATGCTCATCGTATCCTGTTCCCAGACCGTATCGAGACGATGATCCGTGTAGCAGTAAACTCCGGTATAGACCTGGTTTCTTCTCGCATCCATGATCGGGCAGACAAATTTGTCAGTATCCCAGATATTGTACGCGATTGCCGCCGTCGTTGGAATGGAAATCAGTGGTTTTTCAAGTGCCAGACCAAGTCCCTTGGCTGTTGCAGAACCGATGCGAAGACCGGTAAACGAGCCCGGACCTCCGGCAACTGCAATCGCATCGATCGTCGAAAGATCCAGCTCTGTCATGTTCGAGATTTCATCCAGCATCGGAAGCAGAGTCTGGGAATGTGTTTTTTTATAATTTACGGTGTATTCCGCAAGCAGTGTGTCATTTTCAACAACAGCCACCGAAGCCACCAGGCCGGCGCTGTCCAGTGCAAGTATTTTCATAATTTTTTGTTTCCTTTCCGATATTTCCTTCCTGTGCAACTCATTTTGGCAGTCTGCCGGAAACAGGAATCTTTACGATTTCCTTTTGTTTTTCCACCACATTCAGGATTTTTTCTTTTATTCCACCGTAATTTTCCGGTAATCAAACCCTTTTTCGAGGTCTTTTTCTATCGTAATCGAAATCGCACCCTCCGGGATCAGCTCTTCAATCAGTTCTGCCCATTCGATCAGGCAGACACCCTCACCGAAAAAGTAATCATCGTATCCGATTTCTTCCATTTCTTCTATATCACCGATCCGGTAAACATCGAAATGATAAAATGGCAGGCGCCCTTCGGTATATTCCTGAATAATGGTAAATGTAGGACTGTTGACTGCCTCTGTGATGCCAAGTCCTTTTGCAAAGCCCTGCGTCAGAACGGTTTTTCCAACACCAAGGTCTCCGTTTAATGTATAAATCTGGCCAGGCTTCGCCGCTTTTCCCAGCTTTTCGCCAAGGGCAAGCGTCTCCGACGCAGAATTTGTTTCTATAATCATATGCTTTCTTCTCCTCTTTTTCTGCCTATCATTTTAACACAAACAAAAAGGTAATACAACCGCAGAACGAAACCGCTTTTCCTTGTGCTTTTCCTTGCTTTTTCTATCTGTTTTCGCTATACTATGTATCAGAGTTTCGCGGCCCGAAAACGTCCCACTCCTGTTTTTTCGGCCCGGAAAACGCGGTAAAACACGCTCTGCGCTTTTGTCCGCGTAAATCAAAAAGGAAAGAGATCAAAACTGTTATGCTGACTGTAATGAAATTTGGCGGAAGCTCCGTCGCAGATCTTGCACACATCCGCAATGTAGCACAGCGCTGCATCGAAAAACAGCAGGCCGGAAGCCAGGTCGTTGTCGTTCTCTCCGCGATGGGAAAAACGACGGACGGACTGATTGCAACCGCAAAACAGATTACGGAAAAACCGTCCCGCCGCGAGATGGATATGCTTCTTGCCACCGGTGAACAGGTTTCCGTTTCCCTGATGGCCATAACCATGATTCAGATGGGCGTCAGTGCTGTTTCTTTAAATGCCTGGCAGGTACCGATGCACACGACCTCCGATTATCAGAACGCGCGCTTCAAACGGATCGACACCGAGCGCATCCGTAAAGAGCTGGATGACAACAAAATTGTCATTGTCACCGGCTTCCAGGGGATCAACAAATACGATGATATCACAACGCTCGGACGCGGCGGCTCCGATACGACTGCGGTTGCCCTCGCTGCAGAGCTGCACGCGGATGTCTGTGAAATCTACACGGATGTAGACGGCGTCTACACCGCAGATCCGCGGATTGTACCGAATGCGCGCAAAATGGAAGAGGTAACTTACGATGAAATGCTGGAGATGGCTTCGCTCGGCGCAAAAGTCCTTCACAGCAGATGCGTGGAAATCGCAAAAAAATACGGCGTGGAACTTCTGGTCTGCTCCAGTCTGAACCGGAATTCCGGAACGATGGTAAGGGAGAAAACCAAAATGGAAAAAATGTTAATCAGCGGCGTGGCTGCCGACAAAAATGTGGCAAAAATCCGTGTTGCAGGCCTTGGCAACGATCCGGAGAGTACGTTCCGCCTCTTAAATTTACTGGATCGGAACAATCTGAACATCGATGTCATGATCCAGTCACTCGGAAAGGACGGCACAAAGTCCGTTTCCTTTACCGTTGCAAAGCCGGATATGCTGCGCACGATCGATGTGCTGAACGACAACAAGGATTTGCTCGGCATCAAAAAGCTGGATTATGATGAGAACGTGGCAAAGATTTCCGTCATCGGAGCCGGTGTCCGCTCCCATTCGGGCGTGGCTGCCAAAATGTTCGGCGCGCTCGCCAATGCAGGAATCAATACCGAGATGGTTACCACCTCAGAAATCCGCATCACTGCCCTGATCGACGAAGCATACGCAGATCAGGCAATGCGTGCGATCCATGAGACATTCCTGGAGCGTGTCTGAAAAAGGGGGTTGACCCCTTTGATACCAGATTGCTGCGTGCTTTGCACTCCGGCAATCATCAAAAACATTCGTAATCCGCCCATTTTTCTTCGAAAAATGGCTGCTTACGTCTTATCAAGAAATCGTTTAAAAATCAGGAGGAAAACAATGATGTCTAACCCAATCGTTACAATTACTATGGAAAACGGCGATGTGATGAAAGCAGAGCTTTACCCGGAAATCGCGCCGAACACCGTAAACAACTTCATCAGTCTGGTAAAAAAAGGCTTCTATGACGGCCTTATCTTCCACCGCGTCATCCCGGGATTCATGATCCAGGGCGGAGATCCTGCAGGCACAGGCGCCGGCGGCCCGGATTACTGCATCAAGGGTGAGTTCTCCCAGAACGGATTTGAGAACAACCTCGCTCACACCCCAGGCGTTCTCTCCATGGCACGTACCATGTTCCCGGACAGCGCAGGAAGCCAGTTCTTCATCATGCACAAAGCTGCTCCGCATCTGGACGGCGCATACGCTGCTTTCGGAAAAGTAACAGAAGGCCTGGAAGTCGTAGATAAAATCGCATCTGTCAACACCGACTACAGCGACAAACCGCTGCAGCCGCAGAGAATGGCTACCGTTACCGTTGAGACCTTCGGCGTCGAGTATCCGGAACCGGAGAAATGCTAAGGATGAACGATGAACTGATGTTAGTTGAACCGTCGGAGGAATACTTCGCCGAGCTCGCCGCCTACCGGAACGATTTTCTGGAAAACAGCGATTCCATGGACGGCTGCGGACCGCTTCGCCGGTTTGATGATATGAAGGCGTATCTTGAAGATACCATGCGGTATACCAGAGAGGAGACTCTGCCGGAGGGCATGGTTCTCGCAACACAGTTTCTGTGCATCCGCAAATCAGACAACCGCCTTGTCGGCATGATTCAGGTGCGCCACTACCTGAACGATTTTCTGCGCACCTTTGGCGGCCATATCGGCTACTCCGTCCGCCCGTCGGAACGCAGAAAAGGCTATGCCTCCTGGATGCTGAAAAATGTGCAGCCGTACTGCAAAAGCCTCGGCCTTTCCGAAATTCTGGTCTGCTGCCTGGATACCAACGAGGGAAGCCGCAGAACGATCCTGAAAAATGGCGGCCGGTTCGACGGCACCGCTTATCGTGCCGATGAAAACAAAACACTGGAGCGTTACTGGATCACCCTGTGATTTTTAATCTTCCATTTCGCATAGTTCTGAATAGTTTCACAAATTTTTCTTGACATCCATGTCATTTCACTCTATAATTTGGAACTGCAAGCGAACAATTCTGTTCTTATGCAAAATATATGCCCCTGGTAAAAAACCGACGGACAGGCAGGGGTAGTTGCCGAGCGTGGTTAAGAGCCACATTATTGATTGCGTTAAAAGCGCAAATTTTATGAGTTGATTACTTTATAATCGATGCTCTACGACGAGCACATCATCTTATGAAACGGTCAATAAGAGTACGTGACTATATATTTCTGCATAGGAAAACAGGGAGAAGCCTGGATTTTTGTCCATCCCCTGAAGTTTGCACAATACGATCATGTATAAATTTCGATTTTTAGACAGATGATGCACGTCATCTGTCTTTTTTTCGTGCTTATAGCCAAAGATGAACCCAACACCATTTTCTGAAAAAGGAGAACCAAACAATGTCAAAAGTTATGATCATCGGATGCGGCGGTGTTGCATCCGTAGCCATTCACAAATGCTGCCAGAACAGTGAAGTATTCTCTGAAATTATGATTGCAAGCCGCACACTTTCCAAGTGCGATGCTTTAAAAGAAAAGCTGGCTCCGACCACAAAAACCATTATCACAACAGCAAAGGTGGATGCCGACTGCACAGAAGAATTAATCGCCTTAATCAAACAGTATCAGCCGGATGCCGTATTAAATCTGGCTCTTCCTTATCAGGATCTTACCATTATGGATGCCTGCCTTGCATGTAAGGTTCCTTACATTGATACTGCAAACTACGAAGCAGAAAACACGGATGATCCGGCATGGCGTGCGATCTACGAAAAGAGATGCGAAGAGCTTGGCTTTTCCGCCTACTTTGATTATTCCTGGCAGTGGGCTTATATGGACCGTTTCAAGGAATCCGGCATCACCGGTCTTCTCGGAACCGGCTTTGACCCTGGTGTCACCAGCGTTTTTGCAGCCTATGCACAGAAACACTATTTCGATGAAATTCACACGATTGATATTCTGGACTGCAACGGCGGCGATCATGGATATCCGTTTGCAACCAACTTCAATCCGGAAATCAACCTCCGCGAGGTATCCGCTCCCGGTTCTTACTGGGAAAACGGCCACTGGGTGGAAATTCCGCCAATGTCGATCAAACGGGAATATAACTTCGATGAGGTAGGCGAGAAGGATATGTACCTTCTTCACCATGAAGAAATTGAGGCTCTTGCCAAAAACATCCCGGGCGTAAAAAGAATCCGCTTTTTCATGACCTTCGGCCAGAGCTATCTGACCCATATGAAATGTCTGGAAAATGTAGGACTTCTCTCGACCACTCCGATTACCTTCAACGGACAGCAGATTGTACCGATCCAGTTTTTAAAAGAGCTTCTTCCGGATCCTTCCACTCTTGGTCCGCGCACCGTGGGTAAAACCAACATCGGCTGTATTTTTACCGGTATCAAGGACGGAAAAGAAAGAAGCATTTACATTTACAATGTCTGTGACCACCAGGAATGCTACCGGGAAGTAGAGTCTCAGGCGATTTCCTACACCACCGGCGTTCCGGCTATGATCGGAACCATGATGGTCGTGAACGGCCTCTGGAACAAGCCGGGTGTCTACACCACAGATGAATTCGATCCGGATCCGTACATGGAAGCACTCAACAAGTGGGGTCTTCCGTGGAAGGTCGTAGAAAATCCTGTTTTAGTAGATTAAGCCTATGTGTAAGATAAACGAACTGCCAACTCCCTGTTTTGTCATTGATGAAGGCAAACTGGAAGAAAACTTAAAGCTCCTGCACCAGGTAGAAGAACGCACCGGTGCAAAAATTCTGCTGGCTCAGAAATGCTTTTCCTGCTTTTCGGAATATCCGCTGATTGGAAAATATATCAGCGGAACAACTGCCAGCGGACTCTATGAGGCGCGGCTTGGAAAGGAAGAAATGGGGCTGGAGAATCATGTGTATTCTCCGGCCTACCGCCCGCAGGATATGGAAGAGCTCGCACAGATCTGCGATCACATTATTTTCAATTCAGAAAAGCAGCTCCGAACGTACCTCCCTGTACTTAAGGCTTCCGGAACCGCAAAAGCCGGACTTCGCATCAACCCGGAATGCTCCACGCAGGAAGGCCATGCGATTTATGATCCCTGTGCGCCCGGCTCCCGCATGGGCATCCGCGCCTGCGATTTTACAGACGAACTGGCCGATCTTGTGGACGGTCTTCATTTTCATACCCTCTGTGAACAGAATTCGGATGATCTGGAAACCACGCTGCGCGCCGTGGAAGAAAAATTCGGCAAGTGGCTTTTTAAAATGAACTGGCTCAACATGGGAGGCGGACATCATATCACCCGTGATGATTACGATATCGAACGCCTGATTTCCTGTATCAACCATATGAAAGAAACGTATGGTCTTCAGATTTACCTGGAGCCCGGGGAAGCAGTTGCCTTAAACGCAGGCTACAATGTCACGGAAGTTCTCGATATTGTTGAAAATAACGGAAAAATTTTAATTCTTGACACTTCCGCTGCCTGCCATATGCCGGATGTGCTTGAGATGCCGTACCGCCCTCCGCTCAAAGGCAGCGGACTGCCTGGGGAAAAGCCTTATACCTACCGCCTTTCCTGCAATACCTGCCTGGCGGGCGACGTAATCGGCGAATATTCCTTCGATTCCCAAATCCGGATCGGTGACAGACTGTATTTTGAAGATATGGCGATTTATTCGATGGTAAAAACCAATACCTTTAACGGAATCCCACTCCCTTCCATCGCGGTGATGGACAAAGCTGGAAACTGCCGAATGATAAAGGAGTTTGGATATGAAGATTTCAAAAACCGATTGTCTTAGAACCCCAAAAGCCGATGGCTTTTACATGCCGGGCGAATTTGAGCCCCACGAAGGCACGCTGATGATCTGGCCGTGGCGCCCCGGCTCCTGGAATTACGGAGCAAAAGCGGCAAGAGCGGCATTTGCAGAAATTGCAGAAGCAATTGCCGCTTATGAGCAGGTTTATCTTTTCGTCCGGCCACAGGATAAAGCATCGGCACAGGAACTGCTTTCCTCCGACCGGATTCATCTGATCGAAGCCCAAACGGAGGATGCCTGGGCGAGAGATACCGGCGCTACGTTTGTAATTAACGATCAGGGTGGGCGAAGAGGCATTCAATGGGAATTCAACGCCTGGGGCGGCCAGTATGACGGTCTGTATTCCCACTTTGAACATGACCGTGAGGTTCCGGAACGAATCTGCAATTTTCTCGGAGATTCCTTCTATAATGCCCGCCCCTTTGTTCTGGAAGGCGGCTCCATCCATGTTGACGGGGAAGGAACCCTGCTTACGACCGAAGAATGTCTGCTGAGTCCGGGGCGCAATCCTTCTCTTACAAGAGCGGAAATTGATGAAAAGCTGCGTCAGTATCTTTCGGTCGAGAAAATCATCTGGCTGCCTTTTGGTATTTACAACGATGAAACCAACGGCCATATCGATAATATGTGCTGCTTTGTAAAGCCAGGAGAAGTACTTCTTGCCTGGACAGATGACGAAAACGATCCTCAGTATGCCAGAAGCAGAGCCGCTTTTGATCTTCTCTCCCATACCGTTGACGCGAAGGGACGAAGCTTTGTAATTCACAAGCTGCCCATTCCAAAGCATCCCATCTGTATTACAGAAGAAGATCTTCTCGGCTATGATTTTGAAGCTGGCGAAGACCAGCGGGAAGCCGGCGAACGTCTTGCCGCCAGTTATATCAATTTTTACCTTGCCAATCACTGTGTCCTTCTTCCCCGGTTCGGCGATGAAAACGACACCGTGGCTGCAGAAATTCTCGGAAAATGCTTCCCGAATCGACGAATCCTTCCGATTGATGCACGCGTCATTCTGACCGGCGGAGGCAACATTCACTGTATTACCCAGCAGATTCCGGCAAAGAAAAGAGGAAACAGATTATGAGAAATATAAAAATTGCCGCACTGCAGTTTTCGTGCTGCAGTCAGGTACAGGAAAATATAGACAAAGCAGAGACTCTGGTCCGTGAAGCCGCTTCCAACGGAGCCAATCTCATCCTTCTTCCTGAATTGTTTGAAAGACCGTATTTTTGTCAGGAAAAGCGATACGATTATTATGATTATGCCATGCCCTTGACAGAAAATCCCGCCGTCCGGCGCTTTCAGTCCGTTGCCGTAGAACTTGGAGTCGTGATTCCGGTCAGCTTTTATGAAAGGGATGTTCAGCGCCTGTTCAACTCGGTTGCCATGATTGATGCAGACGGATCCATTCTTGGCGTTTACCGCAAGACTCATATCCCGGACGACCATTTTTATCAGGAAAAATTCTATTTCACTCCCGGGGATACGGGATTCAAGGTCTTTGAAACACGTTTCGGAGCCGTCGGCGTCGGCATCTGCTGGGATCAGTGGTTTCCGGAAACAGCACGATGTATGGCTGTGCAGGGGGCTGAAATCCTGCTCTATCCTACCGCGATCGGAAGTGAGCCGATCCTGAATGTAGACAGCAGCGGGCACTGGCGACGCGTTATGCAGGGGCATGCGGCCGCAAATCTTGTTCCGGTTGCTGCTGCAAACCGGATTGGTACTGAAACCGTAATGCCCTGTGAAGAAAATGGCGGCCAGTCCTCTTCTCTTACTTTCTACGGTTCTTCCTTTATTGCCGATGCAACCGGTGAACTCGTGGCATCTGCCGGAAGAGATACCGAGGAAATCCTGTATGCTTCCTTCGATCTGGATGCCCTGCGCGAAGAACGTTTTTCCTGGGGGCTTTTCCGTGACCGGCGGCCGGAAACTTATCGTATCATGACGAAACAGTAAAGCTCTGTCTCTTCCTGTTGTAACTCTTCTTACAGCGGTGCGCTGCATCACATATTCTAACTACAAAGGAGAACCGCTATGCAATATGGAGTTTTATGTCTGCTGCCGCCTGCAGCGATGCTGATTTTTGCATTAAAAACAAAAAAATCCTTCGAAGCTCTGATTTTTGGAACCCTGGTTGCCTATCTCATCATGTATAAAGCGGCTTTTATCGAACCCTGGTGTGATCTTCTGCTTTCAGAAATCAGCAACGCAGATAACCAGTATATTCTTCTTCTCTGCGGACTGTTCGGAGGCTTCATTTTCCTGCTCCGCGAGGCAAAAGGAACACTTGGTTTTTCCAACCTGTTAAGCCGTTTCTGTAAAAATGAGCGGATCACCATGATGATGTCGGTATTTCTCGGAATCATTATTTTTGTCGATGACTATCTCAACATCATGACCGTTGGAACCTGTATGAAGGATGTCTGTGACAAACGAAAAGTCCCAAGACAGGCGCTTGCCTATATCATTGACTCAACCGGTGCACCTATCTGCGCACTGATTCCCTTTTCCACCTGGGTGGTCTTTTATTCCGGTGTTTTTATTCAGGAACCGGATATTCTCAACATGGGCTTCTCCACCGGTATGAGTGTTTACTTAAAAGTGCTTCCTTATATGTTTTATCCCATGGCTGCCCTTCTGGTTGTGATTCTGTTTGCCTGCAAACTAATGCCAAAGCTCGGAAAAATGAAAGCTGCCTATACAGATCTGGAAAAGGAAGAGCAAACACCGGAGCATCCCAAAATGCACAATGCCCCTTCCGTCGACCTTGCCATGGCCGGAATGAGCGTTGATTACCCGCCCGAAAATACCAATACCGGAAATATACTGGATTTTCTGATCCCTATTGGCATTCTGATCGGTGTGACAGTAGCCACACAGGATATGATGCAGGCGATCATTCTTGCTCTTGCTTCCTGTATGATTCTTTATCTTCCACGGAAGAAAATGACCTTTACGCGGTACGTGGAACTGTTTTTTGCCGGCTTTGCAGATATTCTTCCGGTTCTCGCCATTCTTCTTGCATCCTTTATGATCAAGACTGCCTGCGGCGAAATGGGACTCTCGGAATATGTTATCAACCTGTGTGTTCCGTACATGAATGCCAAAACACTGGCAGCTATTATTTTTGTTGTCATTGCAGTTCTGACCTTTGTCACCAGCTCTTTCTGGGGAATTGAGGCCGTAGCCGTTTCCATCGTTGTTCCGCTTGCCATCGCCCTTGATGCCAATGTACTCCTGGCCCTTGGTGCTGTCGTATCCGGCGGTGTTTTCGGAAGCCATGCATGCTTCTATTCCGACGCAACGGTTCTTTCCTCCGCGACCTGCGAGATTGACAATATGTCACATGCCGTATCGCAGTTCCCTTACGTCCTGATCAGTGCTGCTCTCGCCGTAGCAGGATTCTTAATCTGCGGAATTTTTGCTCTTTAAAAAGCACCCTTAAAATAAAAAAAGTCTTCGACGATCGGATTTTTCCAGATTCATCGAAGGCTTTTTTTGTTTTTTTATTCTTTTACACTCAACCGCACCAGCGCACGCTGCAGCTTGGCTTCGGCAATACGGTATTCTTTGTCTGTCAGACCGCCGTTTGCCAGCGCCTGCTCGGCCCTGTGTTTGGCAGCCTCGGCGCGCTCTGCATCAATATCCTCTTCCCACTCCCAGGTCGTTGCCAGGACACGGCAGACCCCGTTCATCATGGAAAGCATTCCGCCGATGCAGGCGGCATTTCTTCTCGTTCCGTCCTCCAGCACAATATGCGCCTCGCCCATACCGAGTGCAGTGCAGTAATTGCAGTGCCCAGGCAGAATTGCCAGGTCGCCGCTGATGGTTCTGCAGACAACTCGCGCTACGTCACCCTCATAGAGAAGTCCGTCCGGCGTGCCGACACGTAAAGGAAATGTACTCATACGTCATTCCTCCTTTACTGATTCAGTGCTTTTGCTTTTTCAAATACCTCGTCGATGGTACCTGCAAACAGGAAGCAGCTCTCCGGAAGATCGTCGCACTCGCCGTCAAGGATCATGCGGAATCCACGCAGAGTTTCTTTTAACGGCACATATTTTCCTTCCATACCGGTAAACTGCTCCGCTACCGAGAAGCTCTGGGACAGGAAACGCTGTACCTTACGGGCACGGCTGACCGTCAGCTTATCCTCCTCGGACAGTTCATCCATACCCATGATGGCGATGATATCCTGCAGCTCTTTGTATCTCTGCAGCACCTGCTGTACGGCACGTGCTACCTCATAGTGCTCATGGCCTACGATTTCCGGTGTCAGGATACGGCTGGTAGAATCGAGCGGATCAACAGCCGGGTAAATACCCTGGCTGGAGATTTCACGGGAAAGTACCGTCGTGGCATCCAGATGGGTAAACGTTGTTGCCGGAGCCGGGTCGGTCAGGTCATCGGCCGGCACGTAAACAGCCTGTACCGATGTGATGGATCCCTTTCTTGTGGAAGTAATACGCTCCTGCAGTGCGCCCATCTCGGTTGCCAGCGTCGGCTGGTATCCTACTGCGGACGGCATACGGCCAAGCAGAGCCGAAACCTCGGAACCTGCCTGCGTAAATCGGAAAATATTATCGATGAACAGCAGCACATCCTGATTTTTCACATCACGGAAATATTCTGCCATGGTAAGGCCGGAAAGTCCGACACGCATACGCGCTCCCGGCGGCTCGTTCATCTGTCCATAGACCAGTGCTGTCTTGTCGATAACACCGCTCTCTTTCATCTCGTTGTAAAGGTCATTTCCTTCACGGGTACGCTCTCCGACACCGGTGAAAACGGAAAGTCCGCCGTGTGCCGTTGCCACGTTGTGGATCAGCTCCATGATAAGGACTGTTTTTCCAACGCCGGCACCACCGAACAGACCGATTTTTCCGCCCTTGGCATACGGGCAGATCAGGTCAACGACCTTGATTCCGGTTTCGAGGATCTCCGTTGCCGGAACCTGTTCCTCATAGGACGGCGGATCGCGGTGGATCGGCCATTTTTCTGCTGTTTCCGGTGCCGGCTTATTGTCTACGGTCTCACCGAGCAGGTTGAACACGCGGCCTAAGCACTCCTCTCCGACCGGAACGGCGATCGGGCCGCCCGTGTCGACTGCTTTCGTTCCGCGGACAAGTCCGTCTGTGGACTTCATGGCAATGCAGCGGACCATGTTGTCGCCCGTCTGCTGCGCCACTTCCACAACCAGCTTCTCGCCGTGGTTGTCTATCTCGATGGCATTCAGAAGTGCCGGCAGCTCTCCTTCCGGAAAACGGATGTCCAGAACAGGACCCGTTACCTGCACAACCTCGCCAATGTGTTTTTCACTCATTTAACGACTTCTCCTCACTTTTCTTGTTTCCACTCTTACACGCCTTCCGCACCGCCGACAATCTCCGTGATCTCCTGCGTAATGCTTGCCTGACGGGCACGGTTGTAATACAGATTGAGCTGTTCAATCATCTCCTCTGCATTTCCCGTTGCCGCCTCCATTGCGGTACGGCGTGCCGCAAGCTCACTTGCCACACTCTCACAGATACCGCCGTAGATCAGGCCGCCTAAGTATTCCGGCACAATCGCTTCGAATACCTCGACACCGTTTGGCTCATACAGGATCAGATTCCGGATTTTTTTCGCTTCCGGATCCTCTCCGTCCTCTTTTGCAATGTCAATCAGAGGCAGGATCGGCACGGAAACCGGCATCTGCGACAGCATCGACACGAATTTTGTGTAACAAAGCTCCACATGTCCGAAGGTCCCTTTCCGGAACTCACGGCACAGTGCGCGCGCGATCTCAAAGCTGTCTGCCACAGAAAGATTTGCGATCTCGGCAAAGCTGTCCGTCAGAATGTCCAGCTTCCGGGATTTTGCATACTCCACTGCCTTTTTACCGACCGGAACCACGCAGATCTCTTTTCCTTTGGCATCGGCCTCAAAGCATCGGAACAGATTGGCATTGTATCCACCCGCAAGACCGCGGTCTCCGGCAACCAGCACGTAGCAGCATTTCTCGTTTTTTGCCTCTTTTGCATAAATGGAATAAAATTCCGTGTTTCCTTTTGCAATATCCTGCAAAGTGCGGTACAGCTCCTGAAAATACGGACGGCAGGTATCAGCCCGCTCCTTCGCTTTTCGCAGCTTGGAGGACGCTACAAGTTCCATCGCCTTGGTAATCTGCATCGTGCTTTCGACACTTTTGATCCGCAGCTTTACGGCTTTCATGTTTGCAGCCATAGGCTCCTCCTTCTTTCCTTATTTTGCAGGTCTTGTATTGATAAAGTTTTCGGTGTACGATTCGAGCGCACTTTTCAGCTTCTCTTCGGTATCTGCCTCGAGTTTTCCGGTTGCGGAAATCTCCTGCATCACGGCAGCACCCTCTGCATCGGTATCAAGCCAGGTATACAGTCCGTCCTCATAGGCGCGGACATCCTCAGCTGCAACCTTTGACAGAATTCCTTTCGTTACCGCATAAAGAATGGCCACCTGTTTTTCTACCGGAACCGGTGCATTCTGGTTCTGTTTTAATACTTCCACGATACGCACACCCTGCTCCAGACGCGCCTTTGTATCGGCATCCAGGTCGGATCCGAACTGTGCAAAGCTTGCCAGCTCGCGGTACTGGGAATAGATCAGTTTCAGAGTTCCGGCTACCTTCTTCATCGCCTTAATCTGCGCATTTCCACCGACACGGGATACGGATACGCCAGGGTTTACCGCCGGCATAACGCCCGAGTGGAACAGCTCTGTCTCAAGGAAAATCTGGCCGTCTGTGATGGAGATGACGTTCGTCGGAATATAGGCGGAAATATCGCCTGCCTGGGTCTCAATGATCGGCAGAGCCGTCATGGATCCGCCGCCGTGTTCATCGTCCAGCTTTGCGGCACGCTCCAGAAGTCTGGAATGGAGATAGAAAACATCTCCCGGATAAGCCTCACGTCCCGGCGGACGGCGGATCAGCAGTGAGAGTGCACGGTATGCAACCGCGTGCTTACTTAAATCATCATAAATGATCAGCACATCTTTTCCCTGATACATAAAGTACTCGCCCATGGCACAGCCGGAATACGGTACGATATACTGCAGCGGGCTCGCTTCGGATGCCGTCGCTGCCACGACGATGGTGTACGCCATTGCGCCGTTCTTCTCAAGATTTTCTACTAAGGACGCTACTGTCGAACGTTTCTGTCCGATGGCAACGTAGATACAGATCACATCCTTGCCTTTCTGGTTCAGAATGGTATCGGTTGCGATCGTTGTCTTTCCGGTCTGACGGTCTCCGATGATCAGCTCTCGCTGACCTCTTCCGATCGGAACCATGGAATCGATCGCTTTAATACCGGTCTGCAGCGGCTGATTAACACCTTTTCTCTCACAGATGCCCGGTGCCGGGCTTTCAATCGGACGGTACTCTGCTGCCGTAATCGGGCCTGCGCCGTCGATTGGCTGGCCAAGCGCGTTGACAACGCGTCCGATCATGCCTTCTCCGACCGGAACCGAAACAACCTTTCCCGTTCTTTTTACAAGCTGTCCCTCGCTGATGTTCTCGCCGGAACCGAATAAAACGACAGATACGCTGTTTTCCTCGAGGTTCTGTGCCATTCCATAGCTTCCATCCTCAAATT
>OGFJ01000608.1_pt1 | contig 30683 bp, 17 predicted proteins | sample 1570861 | NCBI WGS metagenome assembly OGFJ01 (sample SAMEA2582060, study PRJEB24529) | metagenome | biome: Human gut stool | place: China | collected 2011
TGGCCGGGTACTTAAACTCTGTTCTCCCAAAATATTCAAGAATCCAAGTTTTTCCGGTTTGACGTGCTCCTTTTAATATAAGGGGCTTTCTTTCAGAATTGCGTTTCCACGCTTTCAAATCTTCTATTATACTCCGATACAATTCCATAGCTACAGTCTTATGTTCCGATTATTGGCATTATCACACAAAACAGGTTCCTGTTTTTGGCAAAACTACCAATAATCGGAACATAAACAAATAATAATCGGATAATTATTCTCTCAACATATTCTATATGGCATTTTTTAACCTTATCAGCTATTACTATAGGTGATATTCAGGACCAACACGTTTTTTGCTCATCTTTATTACTACACATTTTCAGCAATGTTCTCTTGGGACTTAGTTTTTAGACAATAAAAACAAGAGAGATAAAATATAAGTTAAACCTTTAAATAGAGAAACGCCTATGAAGCAAAGAACTATCTGACAGAAGAAATAGCCTCGCTATTCCTATACTGCCTATCCTTACCCTGATTTTTTGAGAAAACTATTTCAATTAACAACAAAATCATCAATCATTTATGAATGAAGAACACAAAAAACGAGGAATAATGCATAGCAAATTCTTCACAGCAGTAGCCATTAGTGCACTGCTTTTAGGTAGCAGTAATGTGATGGCTACTCAAACTGCCGAAAGCAGTATCTATGGAGTAGCTGAGCAACTGCAAACTATCACTGTTACAGGTGTAGTATTAGATGCTACAGGTGAACCCATTATTGGTGCCAGTGTAGTGGAAAAAGGAACCACCAATGGTGGTATTACTGATATTAATGGCAAATTCACATTAAGTGTAAAGCAAGGAGCTGTGCTGAAAATATCATATGTAGGCTATCAAACACAAGAAGTGAAAGCCGTCAGAACTATGAAAATCATCTTGAAAGAGGATAGCGAAATACTCTCGGAAGTAGTAGTTGTAGGTTACGGTTCTCAAAAAAGAGCCAACCTAACAGGTGCCATTGCAACAGTAGATGTCAGCAAGACTCTGGAAGGACGCCAAATAGCTGATATCGGCCGCGGTTTACAAGGTACAACGCCGGGATTATCTGTTGTTATCCCAAGTGGTGAAATCGGTTCGGACCCAACCATAAAGGTACGTGGACAAATAGGTTCCATTGATGGAAGCTCTACTCCGCTAATTTTGTTGGATAACGTGGAAATTCCCTCTATCCAGATGGTGAATCCCGATGATGTTGAATCTATCACCGTATTAAAAGATGCAGCTTCCGCTTCCATCTATGGAGCCAAAGCCGCTTTCGGTGTAGTATTGATCACTTCCAAAAAAGGTGCCAGAAACGAAAAAGTAGAAGTAAGTTATTCCGGTAACTTCTCTTGGCAAAACATTTCCAAGAAGATGGAAATGGCAGGTGTCGATGGTATTCAATACCGTATTGATGCCCTGAAACGTGCCAAAGGAACTCTTTACGGCGCATTCTGGTATGTAGATGAAACGAGCCTTGAAAGAGCTAAGGAATGGGAAAATACTTGGGGTGGCAAGTTAGGCGTTAACGATCCGTTCGTTTATGGACGCGACTGGTACGTGGACGCTTCTAATCGCAAATTCTCTATACGTACTTTCGATCCGTATGATTATATGATTCGCGAATGGACTCCTTCACAAACCCACAATATTTCACTGAGTGGTAAAAGCGGCAAAACCACATTCAATGTCGGTTTAGGTTATCTGGACCAGAACGGTCTGATGAAAGTGGCTAAACATGATGATTTTCGCCGATGGAACGGCTCCATACGTTTAAGTACAGAAATCAACAAGTACATTACAGCTCGTGCCGGAGCTAATTATTCAAAACGCAACAAACGTTATGCTTATGCCACAAATTCTACGACGGCTGACCCATGGCTCTATCTCTATCGTTGGGACAGCACTTATCCAATGGGATACGATGAGAATGGAAACGAAATGCGTAGCCCTGCTTCTGAAGTGCATCAGGCTAACACTGCAAACAAAGAAGACAACTACCTGAGTTTCAATGTAGGTGCTACTTTAAAAATAACAAAGGACTGGAAATTTGATATTGACTACACCTATGCCGGTGAAGATCAGATTTGGAAAAAGAACGGTACTAAGTATACGGCCGCTGATACTTGGACAGCTCCTGTCAAAAGGCTAGACGGCAATGGCAACCAAATATATGTCAATAATAAAGGAGAAGTAGTATCCGCAGGTAGCCAAGGGGCTATGCCTGCCTATGACCTAAACTATCGTCAATACACAGCGGATGGCGGAAACCCCGACCACATACGCCGCCAAGTGACCAATGCCAAACGGCATACGCTGAATATTACGACTGATTACAATTGGCAGATCAACAAACAAAACAATTTAAAGGTATTGGCTGGTATGAACCGGACAGATTGGGAATCTGAGGACAACTGGTCACAGATCACCAACCTGACTGACATCAACAACCTCAGCTGGGACAAGACAATCGGTACGCAGACTTCCAGCGGTAACCTTTATTGGGACGGTCAGCTTGGTTTCTTTGGGCGTGTCAATTACAATTTTATGGATAAATACCTGTTGGAAGCAAATGTCCGCTATGATGGCTCTTCCAAATTCCCCAGCAGCCTGCAATGGAGAGCATTCCCTTCATTCTCCGCAGGATGGCGTCTCAGTGAAGAAAAATTCATGACTTGGTCTAAACCAATTCTTTCTTCTTTGAAGCTTCGCGGTTCTTGGGGTATGATTGGCGACCAGACTGTATCCAGTTCATTATATGTACCAACTATCAGCCAAGGACAGGCAAGCTGGCTCGACCCAAGCGGCAACAAAATTATTTATGCCGGAACTCCCGCTGCTGTAGACCCCAGTATTACCTGGCAGGATATCGCTACTTTAGACTTCGGTTTCGACGCACGTTTCTTTGAGGGTAGTTTGGGTATCACATTCGACTGGTACCAACGCGATACGAAGAATATGATTGTTCCCGGTGAAGGCGTTACATGGACTTTCGGCGCAGGATCGCCGAAGGGTAACTTCGGTTCATTAAGGACAAGAGGTTGGGAACTTTCCATTGACTATAACCACCGTTTTGAGAACGGATTAGGGCTCAATGCCATGTTTACAATTTCTGATGCCCAGACAGAAGTTACCGCATACGGTGATACCAAGAGCATTAGCAGTTGGTATGTCGGAAAGAAGTATGGAGAAATCTGGGGCTACCGCACAGACCGACTTTATCAGAAGGATGACTTTGTATATGAGAACGGCAAGCCGGTAACTGTTTATGCTTTGAATGGTAAAGAGGTACCCGCCAATACTCCCGGCGCCAAAGAAATGAACAAGTTAAAAGACCCGAATGGCATATATCAAGACTACTTCCAAACAGGAACGATCAAATTCGGCCCGGGTGACGTAAAATATAAAGATATAAATGGTGACGGGAAAATAGATGCGGGAGCCCGTTCTGTAGATACCGTAACAGACAAAGACGATCCCAATTATGGCAAACGTAATACCGGTGACTTGGAAGTAATTGGTAATTCTACTCCACGTTACGAATATGGTATTCGCCTGGGTGCTGATTACAAAGGTTTTGACATCTCTATCTTTATGCAAGGTGTGGGCAAACGTGACATTTGGGGAGCAGGCTTCCTTGCAATACCGGGCTTCAATACAAGTGACGGTGCTATGCCTCAGGCTATTGCCGAGAACTACTGGAGAGAAGACCGTACCAATGCTTTCTATCCTGCCGCTTACAATATGGCAGGTTCAAATACCGGTTTCAATATGCAAACTCAAGACCGTTACTTGCTCAACATGTCTTACTTCCGCATCAAGAATATTACATTGGGATATACATTACCTGCCGTATGGACCAAGAAAGTATTAATCAACAAAGCCCGTATTTATGTTGCATGCGAGAACTTCTTTACATTTGATAATTTGAGAGGCCTGCCCATTGATCCGGAAGAAATCTCAGGCTTCTCTATGTTCAACTCTACAAACTACAATTCCGGTCGTACAGGTGTTGGTACACCTACTATGAAGAACATGTCTGTAGGCATTCAATTAAACTTCTAAAAACATACCATTATGAAAAAATATATATTCACTATACTCTCAGTGGCAGTTCTAATGACTACATCTTGCGATGACATTCTGGACCGCCCGCAATTGAACACTCCGACAGACGGCACATTCTGGAAAACCGAAATGGATGCCCGTCTGTACGCCAACGGTTTTTACCGGAACTATTTTGTCGGTTATGCCGACGGGTGGGCTACCAACTATACCCCTTTGCGTGGTATGTCTTTCTCTGACGATTTAGCCTCTACCGGACAACAGTCATCATTCAGCAACTCAATACCTACGAGCCTTGGCAGTTCAAACGCAAATGACTTGGCAACTTATCAAACCCAGTATGTCGGGCCGACCTGGAATTTCACCTGGATACGTAAAGCAAATGTATTTATGGAACGCTTGGAAGCCAATATGAAAGGAAATGTAACGGAAGAGGCATTTAACCACTGGCATGCCGTAGCAGCTTTCTTTAAGTGTTTCTCATATTCCCGACTGGTAGCTGTATTTGGTGATGTGCCATATTATGAAACCTCATTTGCCAACAGCGACCTGGAGGCTATGTATAAAGACCGGGACAGTCGTGTGTTTGTAATGGATAAGGTTCACGATATGTTAAAGAACGAAGTACTGGTCAACATGCGCAACAACGATGGCGCCAATACCCTAAATCGATATGTGGCAGCCGCATTTGCCTCCCGCTGGATGCTTTTTGAGGGAACATGGCAAAAATATCATGGTGGAGACCAAGCTGCTGCAACCAAGTATCTGCAATTGGCCAAGGAAGCAGCTGAAATAGTAATCAATAGTGGCAAATTTGCTATTGACACTCCATTCCGCGAAGTATTCGGTTCACAAGACTTAAAGGGTAACAAGGAAGCCATCATGTATCGGCACTATACATTCGAAATGCTTAAACACCATATTGCATCTTATTCCAACGGAGTAGAAAGCCAAGCCCCAGCTCCCAATCTCGCCCTAGCAAAGTCCTTCATCTGCCAGGATGGTAAGGTTTATCAACATTCGGATATAGAAAATGCAAAATTGCTGAGCATTGCTAATCTGGCAAAGACCCGTGACCCACGCTTTGAAGCTACATTCATTGACCATGTAAATACAAATTCTGTTACATTGCTTTATGCTTCCAAGTTCATTGATCGTGAGGCACTGACAATGGACAATCCGAAAAACAACCCTATTTATGATTCTAATACTAACACAAATGATGCCCCAGTTATCCGCTACGCAGAGGTCTTATTGAACTGGATCGAAGCTAAAGCAGAATTGGGTGGAGTAACTCAGACCGATATTGACAACTCCATTAATCAACTGAGACGTCGCCCACTGGATGCTACTGCACAAGCTAAGGGATTAAAAAATACTGCTGACATGAAATTATCTGATATCACAACAGACTTTGATCCTGCAAGAGATCAGGACGTTGATCCTCTAATTTGGGAAATCCGCCGTGAACGCCGTATGGAATTAGTCTATGAACATTGCCGTTTACATGACATCAAACGTTGGAAAAAGCTGGAATACATGAACAATAGCAAATATCCGGATACGATGACAGGACCTTGGGTCGATATGCCCAAAGAAGTCCCAACCTATTTAGACGATCAATATATTGGTAAGCGACAGGTAAAGAAAGAAGATGGTAGTATTATCACTTTTGATGGGACCAATGCTGCTGATATGGTAGGCTATTATCTGCCAACGAATGCCTTGCCACGCAACACCTTTAGTGATCGCAGTTATTGTTCTCCTGTAGGCGAACAAGAAATCAACACTTATGCGGAGAAAGGCTTCAAACTAACACAGACAAAGGGTTGGTAATTATGCACAATACTCTCTAAATCACTCAGACTAAAAAGAATAATGCCTACCCATTTGTGTTCCTGTATAAATGAGTCAGGCATTATTGCTTATTCACTAAAACATAATAACGCTATGAAACAATATTTACTTTTATTCTATTTGGCATGCTCCGTATGCATGCTTCATGCTCAAGACAAGGAGAGTTCCCCATATCTTTTTAATGATTTTCAAGAAGCAACCGTTTACTTCAAAGACGGTTCACAATATCACGAAAAGATGAATTACAACCTGTTAGTGGACAAGTTTTATTTTATTGACCATATAGACAATAAAGTAAAAGTATTAAGTAATCCACAGGATATACAGATTATAAAGTTTGGTAATCGAGTGTTCTATACGGAAGGAAATTATGGGATTGAAATTCTGCCGACAAATCCCGTATTGTATATACAATATAAGGGGAATATGCGTAAAGAAGCCTCAAAAGGCGCCTATGGTCAACCCGCAGAAACATCTTCTGTAAAAACATACGGAGGGACGTATGCAGGACGTGGAGAACGCTATGAATTCGATCCGGAAAAATTGATACTTGGAAGTCGATACAATATTTATTGGGTAGAAAAGAAAGGGAAGAAAAAATCTTTCAAGAACTTCAAACAATTCCTGAAATTATACCCTAAACATAAAGAGGAGCTAAAATTATTCATCAAAGAGAACAATATAGACTTTAATAATGTGCAACAGATCTCAAGATTGTGCATTCACGCAGATTCACTCTAATATACTCACTCCAAAACCATGTTCCCTCAATAACAAAGATAACATCGCCCATTCATTTCATATCTTTTGAATATGAATGGGACTTTTTCTTTCATTAAGCCCTCACCCTTGAGTTGCAAATTAATAATTATAATACTAAAAATAATAAAATAAGTGTTTTTGATATTAAAATAAAGTCTATCTTTGTTGCTACGAAAATCCTCCTTAACAATAATACTATTATGAAGAAACTTCTGCTACTGACTCTTTTATTGTGCAGTGCCTTCTTGTGTCAAGCGCAAAAAGATCGAATCATTTTGGGTGACGAACAGACTTCCGAGTATTTTCCCATCCTGAAAGATAAGAAAATCGCTATATTCTCCAATCATACAGGAATGATAGGAGATAAACATTTATTGGATGTCCTTTTAGAAAATAAGTTCAATGTAGTTGCCATTTTTTCACCGGAACATGGATTCCGTGGAAATGCAGATGCAGGAGAACACGTATCCAGTTCAGTAGACTCAAAAACGGGTGTACCTATCCTTTCACTTTATGAAGGTAAAGATAAGAAGCCAAGTAAGGCTTCAATGCAAAAGTTCGATATATTAATAATAGATATACAAGATGTAGGGCTACGCTTCTATACCTATTATATAACAATGTGCAGGCTAATGGATGTTTGTGTGGAATATAATAAGAAAGTCTTATTGTTAGACCGCCCCAATCCAAACGGACATTATGTAGACGGACCGATTCTGGATATGAAATATAAATCAGGTGTGGGATGGTTGCCGATTCCTATTGTACACGGAATGACATTAGGGGAACTTGCATTAATGGTAAATGGAGAAGGCTGGTTACCCGGTTCACGCAAATGTGATTTAGCTGTTATCAAGTGTAAGAACTATACACACCAGACAAAGTATCAGTTGCCAATTCCTCCATCTCCTAATCTGCCGAATATGAAGTCGATATATTTATATCCGTCTACTTGTTTCTTTGAAGCAACACCTGTCAGCTTAGGCAGAGGGACTTCACTGCCATTTCAGGTGTATGGACATCCCAATATGACCGGATATAATTATAGCTTCACTCCAAGAAGTATTCCCGGAGCAAAGAATCCGCCTCAGTTGAATAAACTATGCCATGGCGTAGATCTGAGCAATATGAGCGATGAGGAAATCTGGAAGCGAGGAGTAGATTTAACCTATGTCATTGACGCCTACCGTAACTTGAATCTGGATGACCATTTCTTCCGCCCGTTCTTTGAGTTGTTAGTGGGAAGAGATTATGTACGGAAAATGATTAAAGAAGGAAAAAGTGCTGATGAAATTAAAGCCATGTGGAAAGGTGATGTTGAAAAGTTCAAGGCACAACGTAAACCATATTTGCTTTATGAAGAGTAAGTTTATTACCGATATAAATTGTCCAATCGTAAAATAATAGTATGAGCCCGATATCCGTTATTATCACCATTGCCGCTTATTTTGTGATACTGTTCACTATATCCTACATAGCCGGTAGAAAAGCCGACAATGAAGGTTTCTTCGTTGGTAACCGTAAATCGGCCTGGTATGTTGTGGCATTTGCCATGATTGGGTCCAGCATCTCCGGAGTGACGTATGTATCAGTGCCGGGCATGGTAGCTGCCAGTAGTTTTGGTTATCTGCAAATGGTATTGGGATTTGTTGCGGGACAACTAATCATTGCATTCGTATTGACGCCACTGTTCTATCGGATGAACTTGGTGTCCATCTATGAATATCTGGAGAATCGTTTTGGTATGTCTTCCTATCGGACAGGTGCATGGTTCTTCTTCATATCTAAGATGCTGGGAGCCGCAGTACGTTTGTTCCTCGTATGTTTGACACTGCAACTGCTGGTATTCGAACCGTTTGGATTACCTTTCATTTTGAATGTAGCTATTACCGTAGCATTAGTATGGCTCTATACGTTCCGGGGTGGAGTAAAATCCCTGATCTGGACAGATTCACTCAAAACATTCTGCCTGGTGGTATCGGTAGTTCTTTGCATCAGTTATATTGCTTCTGATCTCAACCTGTCGCTTAGCAGTATGATTAGCACCATTGCAGATAGTGACATGTCACGCATCTTCTTCTTTGACGATATAAACAGCAAGCAGTATTTCTTCAAACAATTCTTTGCCGGGGCATTCACAATGATTGCCATGACAGGACTGGATCAGGACATGATGCAACGTAACCTCAGCTGCAAGAACTTCAAAGATTCACAGAAAAATATGATTACGAGTGTTATATCACAGTTCTTCGTAATTCTGCTGTTCCTTATGCTGGGGGTATTGCTTTACATCTTTGCTGGTAACCAAGGTATTCAGGTGAAAAAGAGCGATGAACTCTTCCCGTTGATAGCCACCGGTAACTACTTCCCTGCAATTGTAGGTATCCTGTTTATCATCGGACTTATTTCTTCGGCTTATTCCGCTGCCGGCTCAGCACTGACAGCTTTAACAACTTCCTTTACAGTAGATATCCTCGGGACAAAAGGCAGGACGGAAGAAGAAATCGTAAAGATACGTAAGCGGGTACATATTGGCATGGCTGCAATTATGGGTATCACGATATTCGTATTCAACCTATTGAATAACACAAGTGTGATCGATGCCGTATATATACTGGCAAGTTACACATACGGTCCCATCCTCGGATTATTCGCATTCGGTATATTCATGAAACAGCAGGTTCGCGATAAATATATCCCATTGGTAGCCATCCTTTCGCCTATCCTTTGCTTCATCCTGCAAAAGAATTCGGAAGCCTGGTTCAATGGGTATCAGTTCAGCTACGAACTGTTGATATTCAACGCTCTGTTCACGTTTATCGGACTCTGTCTGTTGATCAGAAAAGATAAGAACTAATAATTAACTTAATACATCATCCATGAATGTAAGACTTCATTTTTTGTTCACTTTGCTCACCGCCTCCCTGATCCCCCAGACGGGAGGCGCGCAAGAGCTTTCGACGGATGTCCGCCAGAAAATCGGTAAGTTTCTGGACGCAACTGCACGGAAAGAGGTTTCCGTAGGACGCATCCGGATTGACTCTGTTTCCATTGAAGGAAATACGTTGCAATTGTTTGCTAACATGAACTGTGCATATATTCCTTTCCGGGAAGATAATGTGACAGAGATTTACCAAGGTGTGCAGGCACTGCTCCCGGCAGAGTTTTCAAAGTACAACCTGCAAATCCGCACGAATAAGCGTAGCATTGAAGAATTAATTCCCCAAGCACTACGCAGTAAAAAGGACAAAAAAGCCAAAACATTCAATCCTGCCGGAACAAAACCCTTAGTAACGGCCCTTTCTACCCCCTATACCCCTACAAATGGCTTAAAGAACCGTCACATTGCCTTGTGGCAGAGTCACGGCTTCTATTATGAGCCTAAACTGACACGTTGGGAATGGCAACGCGCCCGCATCTTCCAGACGGTGGAAGATTTATATACGCAAAGTTATGTACTGCCTTTCCTGGTTCCCATGTTGGAGAATGCAGGAGCTAATGTGCTGATACCCCGTGAACGGGATAGTCAAATAGCAGAAGTTGTTGTAGACAATGACGGTTGCCTTCACTCCCGTTCCGTTTATACAGAAAAGACAGGCGATAAGAACTGGATGCAAGGTACTGGTGAAGGTTTCGCCCATCTGCGCGATCAATATATCAATTTTGAGAACCCATTCCGTGAAGGAACTTTCCGCACAGTTAAGACGGTAAAAGGTAAGAAAGAGAAAGAAAGCACTGCCGAATGGATTCCTGAACTTCCGTCAACCGGACAGTACGCCGTTTATGTATCCTATAAATCATTGCCAAACAGTACGGATGATGCTCTTTACACTGTTTATCACAAAGGAGGAGTATCCCAATTCAAAGTGAACCAACAGATGGGTGGCGGCACCTGGATTTATCTGGGTACATTTGGTTTTGATGCCGGAAAAAGCGATGCCGGAAAAGTTGTTTTAAGCAATCGTTCTGATAAAGCCGGACGTATCGTTACCGCTGATGCCGTAAAAATCGGAGGTGGTATGGGAAATATAGCACGCCGTATCTCTGATGCAGGTGCCACAGAGAATATTAAAAGTTCGGACGGCAATGCTGCCATAGTGCATAAAGAAATGCCGAAGATAGATTACCCGTATGAGATAAGCGGTTATCCCCGTTTCTGCGAGGCAGCACGCTACTGGCTTCAATGGGCAGGTATTCCGGACAGTGTCTATTCCGACAGTCAAGGTAAGAATGACTATACAGACGATTACAAATGTCGTGGTATCTGGGTGAATTACCTTGCCGGTGGTTCTACGGTTAATCCGACAGAACAAGGACTGAATATCCCGGTAGATATGGCTTTCGCCTTCCATTCAGATGCAGGAACCACGCTAAACGATTCCATCATCGGAACACTGGGTATCTACTATACCAACGTTTACAATGAAGAATACGCCAACGGAGCATCCCGCTATCTGGCACACGACATGACAGACCTGATTCAGTCAAATATCGTACAGGATATCCGTAGCCTATACGAACCGGATTGGACACGCCGCGGTATGTGGAACCAATCCTACTACGAAGCACGTGTACCCCGTGTCCCCACTATGTTACTGGAATTACTTTCTCACCAGAACTTTGCAGACATGCGTTATGGTTTAGATCCACGTTTCCGTTTTACGGTAAGCCGTGCAATCTATAAAGGTATGCTGCAATTCATTTGCTCGCAATACCACATGGATTATATTGTTCAGCCGTTACCTGTCGACAATATGGCATTGAAAATGGTAGGCGAGAATGAAATAGAGTTGACCTGGAAACCCGTAGCCGACCCACTGGAGCCAACGGCAAATGCTGAAAAATATATAGTTTATACCCGCATCGGAGATGGCGATTTCGACAATGGTGTGTTGGTAGATAAGAATACCTATCGCACTGCCCTCCCTGCCGGCATGGTATGCAGCTATAAAGTAACTGCCGTCAACAAGGGCGGAGAAAGTTTCCCGTCCGAAATACTCTCTGCAGGACGTGCACTTAATAGTTATAAGCGATTAACGATGAGTGATAAGCAAACAAACGCTAATCACTCAGATATCGTGCTGATAGTAAACGGCTTCGACCGCATCAGTGCTCCGGCTGATTTTGTTGCACCTGCTCCCGGTGATACTTTACTTGCCGGTTTTTTAGATGATCTGGACCACGGCGTACCTTATCTGAAAGATATCAGCTACATCGGTAAGATGAAAGAATACCGCCGTTCCATTCCATGGATGGACGACGATGCTTCCGGCTTCGGAGACAGCTATGGCAATTACGAAGATAAAGTAATCGCCGGAAACACATTCGATTATCCCGCTATTCATGGAGCCGCTATTTTGAAAGCCGGATATTCTTTCATATCTTGCAGCGATGAAAGTGTGGAAAATAAAACTATGAACCTGAACGACTATAAGTATGTAGACCTGATATTGGGTAAAGAATGTCAGACCAAAATGGGACGTGGCGGTGTGAAGCCGTTAGAGTTCAAAACATTCAGCCAACCTATGCAGGAAGCTATCACCGCATATTGCGGACAAGGCGGAAACATCTTCGTCTCGGGTGCTTATGTAGGAACTGACCTTTGGGACAATCGACTTGCCCCGACTCAGGAGTCCGATAAGAAATTTGCAACAGAAGTCCTGAAATATAAATGGCGCGTGGGGCAGGCAGCTACAGAGGGTAAGGTGAAATGTGTAGCTTCACCGTTCCCCGCCCTTTCAGGCAACTATACATACCATAATGAACTGAATGCAGACAGCTATGTGGTAGAATCACCGGATGCCATCGAACCGGCAACCAAAGATGCATACACCGTTATGCGCTATTCGGAAAACAACCTGAGTGCCGGAGTAGCTTACAAAGGCGACTACAAGACTTGCATACTGGCTTTCCCGTTCGAAGCATTACGCACCGCCTCTGAAAGAGAAATGTTAATGGATGCCATCCTGACATTCTTCAGTGAAAAAACAGATTCATTCAAACAATAATATACTAAAACCAATCATCATCTATGAAGCGAAGACTTTTAATAATGTTCCTGCTGGGGTGCCTGCTACCGTTCGCGGTACAGGCACAACATGGCACATTCCGTTTTGCACAAATAACGGACATCCATTTCAGCCCCAACAATCCCAACCCGACGGAAGACTTGCTACGTTCCGTCGCGCAAATAAATGCGACAGACAGTATTGACTTTGTTTTGGTTACGGGCGATATCACTGAAGAAGGCGACCGTGCCACTATGCTGAAAGTCAAAGAGACATTGGATTTACTGAAAGCAAAGTATTACGTGGTCCTCGGTAACCATGAAACCAAATGGAGCGACTCCGGTTGTACTGCCTTCGGTGAGATATTCGGCGGCGAACGCTTTGAATTCAAGCATAAAGGCATCCTGTTTCTGGGTTTCAACTCCGGCCCGTTGATGCGTATGGCTTACGGACATGTCGTTCCGCAGGACATCCGTTGGATGACGGAAGAAATGGATAAGTTTGGAAAAGACAAACCGGTTATACTCGTCACACACTATCCGTTACTGGACGGAGATGTGGATAACTGGTATGAAGTAACAGATGCAGTACGCCCCTATAACATTCGTCTGTTCATCGGCGGGCACTATCACCGTAACCGGGATTTGCGTTATGATGGCATTCCGGGTATTTTGATGCGCAGCAACCTGCGTGATAAAGATGGAAAACCGGGATATGGTATCTATGATATAACGAAAGATTCGATCCTCGTCTACACTCAACGCATCGGCGAATCGAAAAAACAATGGGCTGCTTTCTCGCTGGCTCAGCCCTATTATGATCGTAATGGAAAAGCAGAGAAATACCCCGATTTTTCAGTCAACACAGAATACCCGAATGTGAAAGAACAGTGGATAGTACAAACCGGTGCAGGCATCTATTGTTCACCTGCAGTAGAAAAAGAAAAAGTGTTCGTCGGAGACGATATGGGTTATCTGACTTGCTATGCCTTGAAGAATGGAAAGAAACTATGGAACTTCCAATCCGGCAAACGCATTGTAGGCACTCCGGCTGCGGCAGACGGTGTAGTCGTATTCGGTTCTGCCGACCGTAACATCTACGGTCTGAACAGCAAAGACGGAAAACTGCTGTGGACTGTAAAAGCAAAAAGCCCGGTACTGGGTGCGGTAACCATTGAAAATGGAATTGCCTACATTGGTGCCAGCGATTCTACTTTCCGTGCAATTGATATCCATACAGGTAAAGTAATCTGGGCATATACCGGTGTGAAAGGATACATTGAAACCAAACCACTGGTAACAGCCGACAAAGTGATCTTCGGTGCCTGGGACAATACCCTCTATGCATTGAATAAGGCAGACGGCAAGGAATTATGGAAGTGGACAGGCGGTTTAACGCGCATGCACTTCTCACCCGCAGCCGTATGGCCGGTAGCTGCAGAAGGCAAAGTATTTATCACCGACCCGCAACGTGCCATGACGGCTATCAATATAGAAAATGGAGAAACAGTATGGCGCACTTTCCAGTCTATGGTACGTGAAACGATTGGTTTATCGGAAGACGGAACGCGCGTATTCAGCAAGACTATGAACGACAGTATTGTCTGCTATGCCACACAAGGAGATCAACCCTGTGAATTATGGGCAAGTAACGTCGGCTTCGGATACGAACATGCACCCTCTATGCAAGTGGAAAAGGGAGGTGTAATGTTCGGCAGTACCAAGGAAGGATTGATCTTTGCTTTGGAAGCCCAGACAGGTAAAGTCTTGTGGAAACATAAGATAGGTAACTCACTGATCAATACCGTAGTGCCGCTGAACGGGCAACAGGTATTGTTCACCGCCACCAGTGGCGAAGTAGGACTGCTACGAGTTAAAAATTAAAGAATTAATAATTAAAAGCAATATAGGACATTATGAATAAAATCAATTGCTTCGTTCCTTTCTCAGGAGCTGCACAAGCGGAAAAGACAGTAAAAGGCCTGCAAGAAACCGGCTTAGTGAATAATATTTATCTGCTCGCCCTACCGGACGTTACAGAAAACCTACCCGGATGCAGTACCCTGCACATGCAATCCATCCAGTCCAGCACTGCTATGAGGTACATCGCCGGACATAGCGATGCAGAATATACGCTGATCTATACAAAATATACAACGCTTGAACTGGGGTTATTCGCCCTGGAGCGTATGATACACATTGCTGAAGACAGTGGTGCAGGCATGGTATACGCTGACCGTTACCAAGTAAAGGAAGGCAAGCAAACCAATGCCCCGGTGATAGATTATCAATTCGGCTCATTGCGCGATGATTTCGACTTCGGTTCCGTACTGTTATTCCGTACGAATGCATTCAAGGAAGCCGCTGCCCGCATGAATGAAGACGAATATAAATTTGCCGGACTTTACGACCTTCGTCTGAAAGTAAGCCAGAAAGCAAGTCTGGTACACATCAACGAGTACCTGTACAGCGAAATCGAAGACGATACCCGCAAAAGCGGTGAGAAGATATTCGATTACGTGGATCCCAGAAACCGCGACCGTCAGATTGAAATGGAACAGGCTTGTACCGAGCATCTGAAAGAAATCGGCGGCTATCTGGCACCTGAATTCAAACAAATAGAATTCTCAGCAGGCAACTTCGAATATGAAGCTTCGGTTATCATCCCTGTACGCAATCGTATCCGTACTATCCGCGATGCCATTCATTCGGTATTGAAGCAAAAGACCGACTTTAAGTTCAACCTGATTATCATCGATAACCACTCTACGGACGGAACCACAGAAGCTATTAACGAATTCAAGAACGACGAGCGCCTCATCCACATCATCCCCGAACGCAATGACTTGGGTATCGGCGGTTGCTGGAACATGGGGGTGCATCATCCCAAGTGTGGTAAGTTCGCCGTGCAACTGGACAGCGACGATGTATACAAGGATGAAAATACACTGACTACTATGGTTCGCGCTTTCTATGAACAGAATTGCGCCATGGTGGTAGGTACTTATATGATGACAGATTTCAATATGAATATGATTGCTCCGGGTATTATCGACCATAAAGAATGGACCCCCGAAAACGGACGCAACAATGCACTCCGCATCAATGGTCTGGGTGCTCCGCGTGCTTTCTATACTCCGGTGCTGCGTGAAGTGAAAGTTCCGAATACCAGCTATGGTGAAGACTATGCACTGGGATTAAACTTCTCCCGCCAATACCAGATCGGTCGTGTATATGACGTAGTTTACATGTGCCGCCGCTGGGACGACAACTCGGATGCTTCACTGGATATCGTGAAAATGAATGGTCATAATCTGTATAAAGACCGCATCCGTACTTGGGAACTTCAGGCACGTGTAGCAATGAATAAGAAAGGATAACTATGAACCAAACCATAAACAATTTGTTCACCGAGCAACTAGTCTCCTGGGAAACGGCTCGTAACAACTATGCCGCCCTTTCGGGTGTCCAGGTGAAGGAGTTGAATGTAAACGGTATTCCTTATAAGGTACAGTTCAATCCTGCACGTATCGTTTCTTCGGGAGCCAAAGTAGATGCCCAGTCCATCAAGGAACGCAAATGTTTCCTCTGCCCGGCCAATTTACCACCGGTGCAGAAAGGAATTCCGTTCGAAGGACATTATAATATTCTGATCAATCCGTTCCCTATCTTTCCCCGCCACCTGACGATACCGGAAGTGGCACACGTGAACCAGCGCATAGCCGTCCGTTTCAAGGATATGCTGGCATTGGCACAAGCGTTGACGGATTACACAATATTCTATAATGGTCCCAAGTGCGGTGCCTCCGCCCCCGATCACGCTCACTTCCAGGCAGGCAACAAAGGTTTCATGCCTATTGAAAAGGACTGGCGCGAACAAGTAGCAGGCAAAGTGGCAGGTTACGGTGAAGCTACCCTCTGGTACTTGAATGACGCTCCCCGTGCAACATTGGTCATTGAAGCAGCCAATAAGAAACATGCTGCCGCCCTGTTCGATATCATTTATCATTCACTGGACATCAAACCGGGAGATGACGAACCGATGATGAATGTATTGGCATGGTACGAAGATGAGAAATGGATCGTATGCGTATTTCCACGTGAGAAGCACCGTCCGGCTTGCTATACAGCCGAAGGAGATGCCAATTTATTGAGCAGTCCTGCATCCGTAGACCTCGGCGGAGTGTTTATCACACCGGTCGAAAAAGACTTTCTCAAGATTACCGCCGAAGACATAGCCCAGATCCTGAGCGAAGTATCGCTTTCTGCCGAAGACTTCCATCAGGTACGTCAGCGCATTAAAGAGAAGATATAATAAAACGGAGTATCCTTATTCTCCTCCGGAGAGGGGAATTAAGATAGTAATTAATAAGATAATATGAAAGAACCCAAAGTACACGTAGGCATATTGTTCGAGCCGCAAATAGAGTTTATCCTGCTGAATCCGTACCGCATCAACGGTATGGAAATCAGTGGCAAGCAGGTTGTGACCTACAACGAAGGCAGGATACTGTGGAACGGACGCCTTTATGACGAGCTTCTATTTGAACCTGTAAACGAAGCTACCGACGCTTTCGAACTGCTTGATGTCACCATCGGCATCAACTTCCACTGGGAGCGTAAAGAAGACCAGCGCTTCCTGGGTTCTCTGAAGATTATTGTGGAGAACAAGAAGCTGACAGGCATCAACGTCATCCACGTAGAAGATTACCTGACCAGCGTAATCTCCAGTGAGATGAGCGCAACGGCTTCGTTAGAGTTGTTGAAGGCACATGCAGTGATTTCACGAAGCTGGCTCCTTGCAATTGACAATTCAATTGACAATTCCTTACGGCATGACAGCGCAGCACCCAATAACGCAGCCAATTGTCAATTGTCAACTGTCAATTGTCAATTGAAGTGGTATGAGCGCGACGCCCATACCCGTTTCGACGTCTGTGCAGACGACCATTGCCAGCGTTATCAAGGCATCACCCGCGCCTCCACCGAAATCGTAAAGCAAGCTATCGCTGCCACCCGCGGACAAGTATTGACGTCTGACGGTAAGATATGTGATGCCCGCTTCTCCAAATGCTGCGGCGGTGCATTCGAAGAATTCCAGTATTGCTGGGAAGATACACCCCATCCGTATCTCCGGAAACAACGCGACTTCCGCATCTTCAATCCCAAAACCTGCGACCTCAGCTTTGAAGCTACCCGACCCGGTGGAGGATTACCCGACCTGACGGATGAACAGGAAGCGGAAACGTGGATTCGTACCTCTCCACCGGCCTTCTGCAACACCACAAATAAGAGAATCCTTTCGCAGGTGCTGAACAATTACGACCAGGAAACCACCGACTTCTACCGCTGGAAAATGGAATACACCCAAGAAGAACTTTCTGCACTGATCCTGAAACGCTCCGGCATCGATTACGGGCAAATCATCGATCTTGTCCCTATCGCCCGTGGAACTTCAGGTCGCCTCTGGAAACTGAAAATCGTAGGAACCAAACGGACGCTCACCATCGGCAAAGAACTGGAGATACGCCGTACGCTGTCCACTTCCCATCTCTACAGTTCCGCATTCATAGTAGGTAAGGAAGACGTCTCTCCCGAAGGTATCCCCGGACGCTTCATCCTCACCGGAGCTGGTTGGGGACACGGCGTAGGTTTGTGCCAGATCGGCGCCGCCGTCATGGGCGAGGAAGGATATAAGTATGACGCAATACTGCTGCACTATTACATAGGCGCAAGTATCGAGAAGCTATATGACTAATTCAACAAAACAATAAACAATATCATGAACAGTACAAAAAGAATATCACCGTGGGCATGGGTACCTACCTTATACTTTGCACAAGGCATCCCCTACTTCATAGTCAACAACATCTCGGTACTGATGTTTGCCAAGATGGGTGTTCCCAATGGAGAGATGGCTTTGTTTACGAGTTTGCTGTATCTACCCTGGACCATCAAGCCCTTCTGGAGCCCGTTCATCGACATCATCAAGACCAAACGATGGTGGATCATCTCTATGCAAATCCTGATGTCGATAGCATTCATCCTGTTGACACTGTCTATTCCGAAACCGGATGAAGCAACGATAGCTGCCGGAACAACTCCCATCAGCATGTTCACCATCACACTGGTTCTCTTCATCATTACAGCATTTGCTTCGGCTACACATGATATTGCCGCCGATGGCTTCTACATGCTGGCATTAAGACAGAGCGACCAGGCTGCATTTGTCGGTATCCGAAGCACCTTCTACCGCCTTGCATCCATCTTCGGACAAGGAGTACTCGTAGCCATAGCCGGTGCCATCGAGCTGAGATACAAAGACATTCCACTGTCATGGACCATCACAATGCTGGTTACAGCCGTCATGTTCAGTTTGGTAACTTTCTATCACCTCTTTGCAATACCCAAGCCTACCTCTGACAAGTCTGTGCTGACACCGGGAACAGCCAGTGCAAAAGCCATATTCCAAGAGTTCGGGCGCACATTTGCCACTTACTTCACCAAACCCGGCGTATGGCTGGCCATCGCATTCATGCTGCTTTATCGCCTGCCCGAAGCATTCCTCATCAAGATGTGTATGCCTTTCCTGGTAGCTTCTAAAGAGGCAGGAGGTCTGGAACTTTCCACGGCAGAAGTAGGTATTGTGTATGGCACTATCGGAGTGATATTCCTCACCGTAGGCGGTATCCTGGGCGGATTGTTTGCATCGCGTATCGGACTGAAGAAATCCATTTGGTGGATGGCGGGATGCATGACACTCCCCTGTCTGACCTTCGTCTATCTCGCCATCGGCCAACCCGATAATCTGTTTGCCATCTCCACGGCCATTGCCATCGAGCAGTTCGGCTACGGATTCGGATTCACGGCCTATATGCTTTATATGATGTACTTCTCCGAAGGAGAGTTCAAGACGTCGCACTATGCCATCTGTACCGCCTTCATGGCACTGAGCATGATGATTCCGGGCATGTTTGCAGGTTACCTTCAGGAAGCAGTCGGCTATGTCAACTTCTTCTGGATCGTAATACTCTGCTGTGCCGCCACTATTGTGGTCACGGTGTTTGCCGACAGGAAGATTGACCCGACATACGGGAAGAAGTGATAAGTGATAAAGTGATAAAAAAGAACGATTCATTATGAAAAAGTATATTCTCCTCTGTGTCCTCTGCTTCCTCTGTGGTGCATCGCAGGCACAAAAGATTCGGATAAAGACAGGTATCGAAGTCCTGAAAGATCAGAACTTCAAGTGCTTGGAAGGCAAACGCGTAGGTCTGATTACCAACCCCACCGGAGTGGATAATCAGATGAAATCCACCATTGACATTCTGCATGAAGCACCGAACGTAAATTTGGTTGCCCTCTTTGGTCCGGAGCACGGGGTTCGTGGCGACGTACATGCCGGCGACCACGTGACGGACATCAAAGATGCCACCACCGGATTGCCCGTATATTCCCTTTACGGCAAAACCCGCAAGGCTACACCGGAGATGTTGAAAGACATTGACGTATTGGTCTACGATATCCAGGATATCGGTTGCCGCTCATTCACCTATATCAGTACAATGGGACTGGCTATGGAAGCAGCAGCCGAAAACGGTAAAGAATTTATCGTATTGGATCGCCCCAACCCGGTAGGTGGACTCAAGGTAGAAGGCAATCTGGTAGAAGATGATTGCATTTCTTTTGTCAGTCAGTTCAAGATTCCGTACCTTTACGGGCTGACTTGCGGTGAGCTGGCATTGATGCTGAACGGAGAAAAGATGATGGCAGCACAATGCAACCTGCACGTTGTGAAGATGAAAGGTTGGAAACGCAAGATGGACTATGTACAAACGGGGTTACAATGGGTACCCTCTTCTCCGCATATCCCCCATCCGCACTCGGCTATATTCTATCCAGTAAGCGGTATTCTGGGGGAACTGGGATACATGTCCATCGGAGTAGGCTATACGATACCCTTCCAGATGTTCGCCGCACAGTGGGTAGAAGCAGAAAAACTGTCGGGAAACCTGAACGCATTGAATGTGCCGGGTGTCGTATTCAGGCCGATGTATCTGAAACCCTTCTACTCCGTGGGTAAGGGTGAATTGCTGCAAGGCGTACAGGTACACATCATGGATGTGCAAAAAGCCCCGCTGAGCGACATCCAGTTCCTGGTAATGCAGGAGATCGCAGCGCTCTATCCTGACCGTGCTGTATTTGAGCATGCCGACAAAGGACGTTTCCGTATGTTCGATATGGTAAGCGGCTCGGAAGAAATACGCAAGCGGTTCTCACAACGCAACCGCTGGGAAGATGTTCGCGACTATTGGTATAAGGATGCTGAAGACTTCCGACGGTTGTCGAAGAAGTACTACTTATACAAATAATAGGACAAAAGAAATTAATCTCAAAAAAGGGTAGGACTGAATGCCATTCAACCGTTACTTGAATAGAGTTCAGTCGTTACCTTAATAGGGTTCAGTCGTTACTTCATTTAGCCCCTTTCCACAACATATTCTGGCAGGGGGGACAAAGGAAGTTTAATTAATATACAATATGGCAAAGAGTAACTATATGGCCTTTCTGCACGATGCCTCCCAGGTCATCCCGCAGGAGAGGATATACACCGACGAACTGCGCCGGTTAGCATGGGGAACAGATGCAGGTTTCTACCGCCTTATCCCACAAATCGTGATTCGTTCCAACAGCGAAGAGGAAATCTCCGACCTGTTGAGACTTGCCGACCGTTATGGTCTGCCAGTGACGTTTCGTGCCGCAGGAACCAGCTTGTCGGGACAAGCCATTAGTGACTCTATCCTGATAGTAGCCGGAAAACATTGGGAGAAGTACAGCATTTCTCCCGATCATGAACAGATTACCTTGCAACCGGGCATCATCGGTCAGCGGGTTAACGAGATTCTCGCACCCTACGGACGTAAGTTTGCTCCGGACCCGGCAAGTGTGAAATCGGCCATGGTAGGCGGCATCGTCATGAACAACGCCTCGGGCATGAATTGCGGCACACATGCCAATAGTGACAAGGTACTTCTCTCCGCCCGCATCGTATTGGCGGACGGCACCGTGCTGGATACAGGGGACGACATTTCGCGTGCTTCCTTCGAAGCCACCCACCCCAATTTCCTTAACCGCATCTGCGAACTGCGCGATCGGATACGTGCCAACGAAGAACTCTCCGCACGCATCCGCTACAAATATTCCATCAAGAACGTAACCGGACTGAACCTTCTGCCATTTGTCCGTTTCGATGATCCATTCGATATTATTGCCCACCTGATGGTAGGCTCGGAAGGCACGCTTGCGTTCCTTTCCCAAATTACCATGCGCACAGAGTACGACTATCCGTACAAGGCTAGCGCCATGCTCTATTTTACCAACATCAAGGATGCCTGCCGGGCGGTGGTGGCGATGAAAGAACTCTCAAATGACAATACTTCCGCATCAGAAGCAGACAGAAAGATAGTAAAAGGCGCCGAACTGCTGGACTATAAGAGCCTCTCTTCGGTAGAAGATCCTGTCTACTTAAAGTATAAGCAAGAAGTTGCCGATGCCTCCGGCCTCACAGCCGTGCTGACCGAAACCAAAGCCCGCACCCGCGAGGAACTGGAACAGAACATCTCAGTAATCGAGGAATGTCTGAAAACTTTCAGCACCTACATCCCCGTGCACTTCACCGACCTGCCGGAAGAATATTCCAAGTATTGGGCTATCCGCTCAGGCATATTCCCATCCGTAGGTGGTACACGCCAGCCGGGCACTACCTGCCTCATCGAGGACGTAGCCTTCCACATCGAAGACCTACCCGAAGCCACTGCCGACCTGCAACAGCTCATCGCCCGCCACGGCTACGATGATGCCTGAATCTACGGTCATGCCCTGGAAGGCAACTACCATTTTATCCTGAACCAGTCCTTCAGTACCGACGCCGAAGTAAAGCGCTACGAGGACCTAATGAATGACGTAAAGACTCTGGTAGTCGATAAATACGACGGTTCGCTGAAAGCAGAACATGGCACCGGACGTAACATGGCCCCCTTCGTGAAATATGAATGGGGAGAGGCAGCTTTTGAAACCATGAAGGCAGTCAAGCAGTTGTTCGACCCGAAAGGGCTGCTCAATCCGGGCGTTATCTTCAATGATGACCCGCAATGCCACATCAAGAACTTCAAACCGTTGCCGTTGATTCCTATCGACGAAGCCAGTCCTGCCGAAAAAGTAAACAAGTGCATCGAATGTGGCTTCTGCGAAGTGAACTGCCTGTCGTGCGGCTTTACCCTTTCTTCGCGCCAGCGCATTGTATTGCAACGGGAAATATCACGTCTGAAACAAAGCGGCACAGCCCCGGAACGTCTGTCTCTACTCGAAAAACAATACTGCTACCCGGGCAATCAAACTTGCGCAGGAGACGGACTATGCTCCATGTCTTGCCCGATGAATATCAATACAGGCGACCTGACCCACATCATCCGACAGGAAATACTGCCGAAAGGTAGCCTCGGATATAAAGCAGGAGATTTCGTAGCCAATCACTTCGCCGGTGTTAAGAGTAGTCTGCGCCCCGTTTTATCATTAGCCAATTTCGGACACTCCGTATTAGGAACCAAAGCCATGAGCAGCATTACGAAAGGGATGCACAATGTATTGGGCGTACCTTTGTGGACGTCTGCCATGCCGAAAGCTTATTCAATTGACAAGTCACAATTGTCAACTGTCAATTGTCAATTAAACAAAGTAGTTTATTTCCCCAGCTGCATCAACCAAACCATGGGCCTCCCGAAAAAATCCCCCGTGGAGCAACCTTTGGTAAACAAGATGATCTCCCTCCTACAAAAAGGCGGTTACGAAGTCATCTTCCCCAAGGACATGGACAAGCTCTGCTGCGGCACCATCTGGGAAAGTAAAGGTATGCTCGACATTGCCGACCGCAAAGCCGCCGAACTTGAAGCCGCCCTTTGGGAAGCCAGCGAGCAAGGCAAATACCCTGTTCTCTGCGACCAAAGCCCCTGTCTGCACCGCATGCGCGAAACCATTCAAAAGATGAAACTCTACGAACCTGCAGAATTCATCTACACTTTCCTGCGAGACAAACTAGTCTTCACGCAGACCGACCGCCCCGTAGCTATACACATCACTTGCTCCATGCGCAAAATGGGTCTGGCAGATACGATTATTTCCCTGGCAAAACTCTGTTCTACGCATGTCTTCGTACCCGAAGAAGTAGGCTGCTGTGGTTTTGCCGGCGACCGTGGATTCACCTATCCTGAACTGAATTCCTATGCCTTGCGCAAACTCCGTCCGCAGATAGAAGCATCGGGTATCACTATCGGCTACTCCAACAGTCGTACTTGCGAAATAGGACTGACTACCAACTCAGGTATCCCCTACGTCTCTATCGCCTATCTCGTAGACCAATGCACGAAGAGCGTGAAAGCTGAAGCAACTGATAACTTATAACTAATAACTTAACACACTTATTACAATGAACAGTCAGACCAAGACAAACAAGCGCATTCTTGCCCTCGACATCCTTCGCGGTGTCACCATTGCGGGCATGATTATGGTGAACAACCCCGGCACTTGGGGACATATATATGCCCCCCTGCGCCACGCTGAGTGGAATGGCCTCACCCCCACCGATCTCGTCTTCCCTTTCTTCATGTTCATCATGGGTATCTCTACCTATATCTCCCTGAAGAAGTACAATTTCGAGTTCAGCCATGCAGCCGCCATGAAGATATTGAAGCGTACCATTATCATCTTCCTGATCGGACTTGCCATCGGCTGGTTCTCCAGATTCTGTTACTACTGGGCAGGTTCCCATGAAGGACTCAGCTTCGGCGAACAACTCTGGGCATCCGTCTGGACCTTCGACCGCATCCGTATCCTGGGTGTCATGCAGCGTCTGGCCCTTTGCTACGGTGCTACCGCTATCATTGCGCTGACCATGAAACACCGTCATATCCCTTACCTCATTGCCACATTGCTGGTAGGTTACTTCATCCTGCTGATGTGTGGCAACGGATTTGCTTACAACGAAACCAATATCCTCTCCATAGTGGACCGTGCCATCCTCACCCCCGCACACATGTACAAGGATAACGGCATTGATCCCGAAGGTCTTTTAAGCACCATCCCCTCTATTGCCCATGTATTACTGGGCTTCTGCGTGGGTCGCATGATGCTGGACAGCAATAAAACCGAGAACCGCGAGACGTTATTGAACTCTCACCTGATCAAGTTATTCCTGATTGGCACCATCCTTACCTTCGCAGGCTTCCTGCTGAGCTACGGTTGTCCTATCAACAAGAAAATCTGGTCTCCCACCTTCGTTCTCACCACTTGCGGACTAGCCTCCAGTTTTCTGGCACTGCTCATCTGGATCATCGATGTAAAAGGATACAAGAAATGGTGTACTTTCTTCGAGGCTTTCGGTGTAAATCCCCTGTTCATGTATGTTCTGGGTGGAGTACTCAGCATCCTGTTCGGCAGCATCAGCTTTCCCTGGGGCGATGGCAGCATCAGCATACACGGGTTCTTATACAAGATCGTTCTCATGCCGATATTCGGTGAGACAGGCGGTTCACTGGCCTATGCATTGCTCTTTGTAGCCATCAATTGGTGCATCGGCTATCAATTGTATAAACGGAAGATATATATCAAGATATAGTAGCAAGCAGATAAATCGGCAAAAGACTATAATACCGATGAAATATAAACGATGAATAATTAAAATTAAACGATATGATATTAATAGCAGACAGTGGCTCTACAAAAACCGATTGGTGTGTTGTAGAGAAAGGTAAACTCATCCAACAGATTTCTACGAAAGGTATCAACCCTTTCTTTCAGTCGGAAGAGGAGATCAGTAATGAAATTGCGACAGCGCTGCTGCCCCAGTTAACGACCCATGCCTTCGACGCTGTGTACTTTTATGGTGCCGGCTGTGGCTTCCCTGACAAAATTGCCATGGTACACCGTGCCATTATCCGGCATCTCCAGGTTTCGGGCGACGAAGTGGAAGTAAATACAGACATGCTTGCCGCCGCCCGCGGACTTTGCGGACACGAACCGGGCATAGCCTGCATCATGGGCACAGGTTCCAACTCGTGTTATTACGACGGCAAACATATTGGTGCCAACGTCTCCCCCCTGGGTTTCATCCTTGGCGACGAAGGTAGCGGTGCTTGCCTGGGCAAATTGCTGGTAGGTGATATTCTGAAGAATCAAATGACTCCGGAACTGAAAGAGAAGTTCCTCAAACAGTTCAATCTGGAACCGGCAGACATCATCGACCGTGTATACCGCAAACCATTCCCGAACCGCTTCTTGGCAAGCCTGTCTCCATTCCTCGCTCAGAATCTGGATGAGCCTTGTGTGCGCACGCTGGTGCTGAACAGTTTCAAGGCTTTCCTGAAAAGGAACGTCATGCAATACGATTATCAGCATAGCAAGGTACATTTCATCGGCTCCGTAGCATTCCATTATAAGGAGGTACTTGCCGAGGCCGCACAGGAAATGGGCATTCAAATAGGTACCATTCTCCAAAGCCCTATGGAAGGCCTGATTAGCTACCATAGCTAACCATCCCAGCCTCCATAAATCATAAATTATAAATCATAAATCTCATCATCATCATGGCATTCGTAAAGATATCAGAGCAACCTTCGCTCTACAACGACTTAGAAAAGAAATCTGTCCGCGAAATATTAGAGGACATCAACACAGAAGACCAGAAAGTGGCTTTGGCTGTTCAGAAAGCTATCCCACAGATTGAGAAACTGGTGACACAAATCGTTCCACGCATGAAGCAAGGCGGACGCATCTTTTATATGGGAGCAGGTACCAGCGGTCGCCTGGGTGTGCTGGATGCATCGGAAATTCCTCCAACATTCGGTATGCCTCCTACACTCGTCATCGGACTGATAGCAGGTGGTGATACAGCCCTGCGCAATCCGGTGGAAAATGCGGAGGACGATATGCGTCGCGGTTGGGAAGAGTTGGTTGAACGTAACATTACGGATAAAGATACCGTCATCGGCATTGCTGCTTCCGGCACGACTCCTTACGTTATCGGTGCCATGCAGAAAGCACGCGAACACGGCATTCTTACAGGCTGCATCACCAGCAACCCCGACTCTCCGATGGCAGCAGAAGCAGATGTTCCCATCGAAATGATTGTAGGACCGGAGTACGTAACAGGTAGCTCACGCATGAAATCGGGTACGGGACAGAAAATGATACTGAACATGATTACCACTTCTGTCATGATACAACTGGGTCGCGTAAAAGGTAATAAGATGGTGAACATGCAGCTGAGTAACCAGAAATTGGTAGACCGTGGTACCCGCATGATTGTAGAAGAACTGGGATTGGACTATGGAAAGGCAAAGGCACTGTTGCTAATGCATGGTTCAGTGAAAAAGGCAGTGGATGCTTATAGGGGGGTAACATTATGAAACTCCTCCCTTCCCTTTTCTTTTTTGTATTGCTTGCCCTGCAAGCCAATGCACAATCCTTGCAACGTGTTGCCCCCGAACAAGTCGGCATGGATTCCCGCCATTTGCTATACGCTGACGAAGCGATAGAAACCGCCATCGCCAATAAAGACATTCCCGGTGCCGTGCTCGCTGTAGTGCGCAACGGGAAGATGGCTTACCTCAAAGCATACGGCAACAAGCGGGTGTACCCTAACACCGAGCCTATGACCGTAAACACTATTTTCGATATGGCTTCATGCAGCAAACCCATGTCCACTGCCATCTGTACCCATATTCTGGCAGAACGTGGCAAGCTCCGCCTCCTGGACCCCGTCAGCCTCTACATCCCTGAATTTAAATCCTGGGTGAGCGAAGACGGAAAAGATAAGAAAATCATCCGCATCGCCGACCTGCTAACGCACACTTCCGGTCTCCCCCCTTATGCCCCAACCAGTGAATTGGAGAAACAATATGGCTCTCCCAGCCCCGACGGAATGATAGAGTACATAGCCAACTGCCGCCGCGACTTCAAGCCGCAGACCGATTTCCAATACAGTTGCCTTAACTACATCACCCTGCAACGCATCATCGAAACCGTCAGCGGACAATCTTTACGTGACTTCGCCCGCGAAAATCTCTTTGATGTATTAGGCATGGCCCATACCGACTATCTCCCCTGCAAGCGCGACAAGGATGGAAAATGGATAAACAGCGCCCTCCCCCACTGGGCAAAAACCGATCTCCACAGCACCGCCAATTGTCAACTGTCAACTGTCAATTGTCAATTGAAAAACGTCGCTCCTACCGAAAAACAACCCGACGGCAGCGTCCTCTGCGGACAAGTACACGACCCACTCGCCCGTGTCATGAATGGCGGTATTTCCGGCAATGCAGGTGTATTCTCTTGCGCCGAAGACATAGCTGTCCTCTGCGCCGCTCTGCAAAACGGCGGAGAATGGAACGGACGCCGCATCCTCAGCCCATTGGGAGTAAAAACTATGCGTACCGTCCCTCGTGCCACCGCTACATTAGGACGCACTTTAGGATGGGATAACTTCACCGCCTACGCTTCCAATAACGGAGATTATTTTGGTCCGAATACCTACGGGCACACCGGATACACCGGTACTTCCATCATCATAGATCCGGACAACGACACTTCCGTCATCCTGCTCGTCAATGCCGTGCATCCCGAAGACGGTCACAGCATGGTTCGTCTGCGCTCTCTGATAGCCAATGTTGTTGCAGCTTCTATCTATCCCACCCCACGTGTTTATACGGACCATTACTATAAGCGCTTCCTGCAATTCATGGATGAACCTGCCATTACTTCCAAAGACATCGTCATGGTGGGCAACAGCCTTACAGAAGGTGGCGGTGACTGGAACGCCCGCCTCAACAAGAAAAACATCCGTAACCGTGGTATCATCGGTGATGAAGTTATGGGTATTTACGACCGCCTGCACCAGATACTTCCGGGACACCCTGAGAAATTATTCCTCCTTGCCGGTGTCAACGACATCTCACACGACCTCACTGTGGACAGCATCGTCAATATGATACGCATGACCGTAGAGCGCATTCAGCGTGAATCTCCCGATACGGGACTCTACCTGCAAAGTCTCCTGCCTTTCGATGAGAGCTTCGGACGTTACAAAAAGCTAACCGGAAAAACCGACATGGTTCCCGAAATCAATACACAACTGGAAATTTTAGCTAAAGATCACAAGATTACATTCATCAACCTCTTCCCGTTATTTACAGAGAAAGGCACGAATGTACTGCGCAAAGAGCTGACCAGCGATGGCTTGCACCTGAATGAAGAAGGATATAAAATTTGGGTGAAAGCGTTGAAAAAGAGGATGTGAAATAGAGTATAAAAAGTGAAGGAGACCTATCTAATCACAAGAAATAGATAGGCCTCCTGTATTTTTTAAAGAAGAAGTTAGTTTACTGAACCACCTCTGTCATTATTACATCAAAAGCTAATACTGAATAACCGGGAATCGATCCACTACCATCAGTTCCATACGCAGAACCCCATGGAACATAAACCATCCAGCGTTCTCCAACGCGCATATATTGCAGGAAAGTTCTCCACCCACTTGTCAGTGAAGAAGAGTTGATAGTAAACATAACAGTCCAGTCGAAATCTGTCGGCTCATTCTTTGGAGGATTAGGGATAGCCTGATCTATTGCACTATATCCCGTAAAACTTCCATCAAACTTAGTACCAGTAATCAGTGTACCATAATAATAAACATAAGCCGCTTCTGTAGCCATCGGACGTTGTCCATCCAGATTCTTCACAAGCTTTTTACAATATATATATTCCGGAGTCTGAAGAGTGCTGACAAATTCATTCTTAACATAGAATATTTCGCCTACCTCTACTTTATCCAACTTTTCCAAGTCCATAGGAACATAATTATCTCCCGCAACTACCTTGATAGAATCCAGAAACGCTTGGTTACGCTCCTGCCAGTTCGCATATTTCCCTTCCTCTTCCCCTTCTTCGCAAGAGACAAACGCACCTGCCAAAATCAGCAGGAAAGGTAAAAATACTAAGAGTTTTTTATTCATTCAATTATTTTTTATTCTGTATTCTAACTTTCGAATTCCGGTACTTATTGCAACCCTTTCAGCAATGAAGTGATGCTGACACGGTCTGCAATGATGTTATTCAGTTCAGCAATAGCCACGCGTTCCTGTTGCATCGTGTCACGATTACGCAGTGTCACGCAGTTATCTTCCAGAGTTTGGTGGTCAACAGTCACACAGTACGGAGTACCGATGGCATCCTGACGACGGTAACGTTTACCGATACTATCTTTTTCATCATACTGGCAGTGGAAGTGGAACTTCAATGAGTCGATGATCTCACGAGCCTTTTCAGGCAGACCGTCTTTCTTCACCAACGGCATTACGGCCAACTTCACAGGAGCCAGTGCGGCAGGCAATCTCAGCACTACGCGGCTTTCTCCACTTTCCAGTTGTTCTTCGCAATAAGAAGCAGACATGATGCTGAGGAACATACGGTCCACACCGATAGAAGTCTCGATAACATACGGAGTATAACTTTCATTTGTCTCGGGATCGAAGTACTTAATATTCTTACCTGAGAACTTCTCATGCTGAGACAAGTCAAAATTCGTACGGCTATGGATACCTTCCACTTCCTTGAAACCGAACGGCATTTCGAATTCGATATCAGTAGCCGCATTTGCATAGTGGGCCAGCTTTTCGTGATCGTGATAACGATATTTTTCATTACCCAATCCCATTGCCTGGTGCCATTTCAGACGAGTAGCCTTCCACTGCTTGAACCATTCCATCTCTTCGCCAGGACGAACGAAGAACTGCATTTCCATCTGTTCGAACTCGCGCATACGGAAGATGAACTGACGGGCAACGATCTCGTTACGGAAAGCCTTACCAATCTGAGCGATACCGAAAGGAATCTTCATGCGGCCGGTCTTCTGTACGTTCAA
>OGFJ01000611.1_pt1 | contig 30544 bp, 48 predicted proteins | sample 1570861 | NCBI WGS metagenome assembly OGFJ01 (sample SAMEA2582060, study PRJEB24529) | metagenome | biome: Human gut stool | place: China | collected 2011
ACGATTATATTTTTGACAAAGAGGGGTATATAGTTGGTTATAATTTTCCAACTACGTTGAAACCGCAAAAAAGAAGGGGAATTAATGAAAATAAAGAACACGGACATGAGTCTTAACGGAATTTATATAAATAACGTTAGAATCGTTGTGAATAATAATCATACCTTTATTATTTTTACAATAGATTTTGATAGATCGGACTATAAAAGATATTGTGAGATTAAAGGGCTGTATAAGACAATTAATGGTGACTGCGACGATATTACGGGGGCGATGTTCATCGTCCCTGTAAAGGGTAGTCATTTGGTTATTGACAAGACCATATTTGAATTCGAGCTTTATGGTAACGAGCTTGAAGATTGGTATTTCAATACGCTATATGACGATATTTTTAATTGCCAAGAAAACGATGATAATGCGTTGTTTGTTGAATTTACGCCAAGAGAAAAGTTGAACATAATTGCACGCCTGCTTCCAGGGGTGCGTATGTAATCAATTTTTTTGCATTATTCACATTACATAATATTAATAGAAAGGAGAATTGTATTGTCAAAATATGAAGCATACTACACTGGGGATTTAGTGCTTGTTGATTTATCTAATAATATTGGGCATCAGCAAGGTGGCAAGAGACCCGCAGTTATAGTATCAAATAATGTGGGTAATGCAGTGAGTCCTATGGTTGAGGTTTTACCTTTAACAACTAAGCGCAATAATTCAGAGCTTCCAACTCATGTTACTTTCAAAGCCTCCGAGGTCGAGGGCTTAAAACGTGATTCTACCGTAGAGGCTGAGAGTAAATGGGTCATTAACAAGTGGCAAATACTAAAAAAGCTTGGTGCATTTAATGACGAGCAACTTGACAAAATAGCTACGGCTATGGTGTACGCAACGCCCATAGTGATAAAGGCGTTTCAGGCTGGTGTACATAACACAGACCTTTTCAGGAAAATTTCAAATTAGACGATGGACAATTGTAAAGTTGACAGCGTATCAGATATATGATATAATAAATGAGAGTGTAAAGGGGTGTTATGTATGTCTAACAATCAAAATCATTGGACATTTGATAATGGTTTTGAAGATTATGCAAATCAAAATTTTTATAATCCAAAACCCAAAATCAAGTTCTTGAATAAAATGGTAGAGGATACAGAGTCAGAGGTTTCACTGAAAAACTATGCCTACAGCTTTGCCAAAATGTCTTTATTAGAAAAGGAATATAAAAAAGATGTTTCGAGAATGAACGTCAATCAGATTAAGTTCGTATTAAATAGTTGCATTAACAGTTATGATAGCTTCCGTAATATGAAAGGATTACTGAAACTCTATTTGGCGTTTATGGATTATCCGTATATGGACGAATTTGTATCAATTCGTTATGACATGATGGATGTAGAGCAAAAGTTTTTTGAAAAATTTTTTGCAAGCTATGAAGACTTATACAAGTATTTAATGTCAGACAGTTATATTAAAGAAACGTATATTTATGAAATGCTTGTTGTACTGCTGGTTTATTTGGGCATGCCAGAAGAATATATTCCAATTATTGAAGTGGCAAATGTTGATGTAAAAAATAGAACCATTTACGTTGACGGAGTTACTTTTAGTAATTATCCAGAAAGCTTTTTTGAGTTATGTGAACTAAGTTTTCAAGACAAACGTGTGTTGCAGAATAATTTTGTTTACGATATTTGTGCTTCAAAATATCTTATTAAACGAAAAGATATTGGGCGGCCAAAACCAGGTGACGGCAGGGTTGACGATAGTTTCGTTATTAAATCTTGTAAGAAGTTGTCTTACCCAAATCTTAGCGGTCATTGCAATTATATAGTTCAAAAAGATTTCAGTATACTAAGTCTAAAACGTTCGGCTCTGTTTTATAAGTTTTGGCAGTATGAGCAGAATGTTCAGAGTATGAAATTTCTCAAAAATAGCCAATTAAAAGCACTGTTTGAAGAAGAATTTAATTTCAAAATTGGGACGCCCAAAATTATCTATAATGCCTATCTACAATGGAAGAAGATATTCATAGGTAAAAAATAAAATGTCACACAACAAACATAACAAAATAGCGATGTAAACCGTGAATTAACGTGGTTTGCGTCGCTTTTTTATTTTGTGCAAAAAGAAATTTTGCACCCCTTATGGAAACTAAAACGAAAGGAAGAGAACGATATTGAGTGATGAAATAGTAAAAGTTGAAACACCGGTACCGGTTGAGAAAAGACCCGTAAGAAAGACTAATTATTTTAAGACTTTATATGACATTGACGTGTCTAGTAAAGTCTCAGATAAGAACGGTCTTTCGTATTTGTCATGGGCAAGTGCTTGGGCAGAGGTTAAAAAGAAATTTCCCGATGCTACATATTGCGTATATGAAAATCCTGACGGCAGATTTTGGTTCGATGACGGCAAAACGGGCTGGGTAAAAACAGGCGTAACAATTAACGGAATTGAGGCAATCGAAAGACTTCCTATTATGGATCATAGAAACAAAGCGATAGAGGCTGAGAATATTAAATCTACAGATGCAAATAAGGCTGTACAACGTTCTATTACTAAGGCTTGTGGTAGACATGGACTTGGACTTTATCTATATGAGGGTGAGGATTTGCCAGAAGCTACAAACCAGCTTAACGATATGAACCGAGCAAATTTTGAGCTTGCATGCAATATCAGCAAGCAGAGCGGCGAATTAAAAACCATGGTCGGTGATACGGTTAGAAAGTTTATTGCTTCAGGTAATCCAAATCACATAAAATCAATAGAAGAGTCTGAGGCTTTACATAACGAACTTGAAAAACTTAAAAGGACTAATTGTTAAGCGGTTTATTTTATAGACAAAAGTGTAAATAAGTGGACAAATGTATGATTACATTTCTTGTTCACACTTGCTTAGCAACAGGTTTCAAGCCTCAGTGACTGCTGTTATCGAAAGATATGTTGCAGATACGAACTACGTTAGAGAAAAGGTTAAAGACACACCTTCAGATGTGCTCGTCAGTCTGAAGCTCTGCGAGTGCCAATCAAGAAACTATGCTAATGTCCTGCATAGATAACAGAGAAACACATATGCCCTCTCCGACATTGGCAAGACGAAAATTACTCCGAAAGGAAGGTATCCAGAGATGGAAAATAGAATTGAATATTGTTTTGTGGTTGATAAAAACAATCGGCCATTAACACCGACAAAAGTGAATAAGGGCTGGTATCTGGTCAGAAAGAGCAGAGCTAAATTAAAAAGCAAATATCCTATGGTGATACAATTAGAAAAAGAAGTTAAATCTGATGAAGACGATGAAAGTCATATAGTTTGCGGCATAGATGACGGCTCCGCTCATGTTGGTCTCGCCATTGTTCAGAAATGTCCTACCAAAAACAAAGTGGTTTTTAAAGGAACAATTGAGCAACGCCAGGATGTAAAGCATCTCATGGATGTAAGACGTGGACATAGACGTTATCATCGTTATCATAAAAGATACAGGCAAGCCAGATTTAATAACCGTTCATCTTCTAAAAGAACTTGTAGATTAGTGCCAAGTATCAAACAAAAGAAAGACGCTATTTTAAGGGTATTATATCAGCTTAATAAGTGGGTTAATATTCAGGAATATCATCTTGAAGATGTTTGCATAGATATTCGTGCATTGACAGATGATTATAAACCTTATAGATGGCAGTATCAGAAATCTAACCGTTTGGATGAAAATTTAAGAAAAGCGACTATCCTGAGAGATGAATGCAGATGTCAAGAATGCGGAAAATCCAATTGTGTATTAGAAGTACACCATATCAGGGCAAGAAAATATGGTGGAGCAGATACCATTGGAAATCTGATTACACTTTGCTCTGGCTGCCATCAGAAAACAGAAGGCAGGGAACGGGATTTTGAAGACAGGTATTTTAATATGATTAAATCTAAACCAAAAAGATTTGATTATGCAATGCATGTGATGCAGGGGAAAACTTATTTAAGAGAAAAGATTTCTGAATTGGGTTCATTACATCTGACCAATGGTGGTGAAACTGCTAATAAACGTATTGAATGGAATATGGAAAAATCCCACGGCAATGATGCCATATGTGTTACAGATTGTATTCCTGATAATTGTGATGTGAAAGAATGGATTATTAAACCAATGAGAAGGAAATCAAAGGCGAAAACTAATAATTTGTTAGGAATTAGGCATAGAGATTTAGTTTCTTATACATATAAAAACGGAGAAACTCATACAGGATACGTTACTGCTTTATATCCAGAACAATTGGTTTTAAATTTTCAATCAAAAACTAAACATTGCAAGAAAGTAAATGCACGAAAATGCAGATTACTTTGGAAATTTAATAAAATTTATTGGTTAGAACAATGTGTATAATATTACACATTTGTCTATAAATAAACACATTTTATAAAGGAGTGTTAGCAAATGATTTTTATTACAGAATCTTATGGAACAGTTTTCGAGCCAAAAGTTGAAGAAAAGGTAGTTAGGGCAAGATACTCGACTTCCGAGAAAAACCAGAATGGTGATTACATAAACTCGTCATGGAACATTGTTTTTCTTGGTGGTGCTCTTGAAAAAGCAAAGCAGTTAAAAGACCGTCAGAGAATTCATATCAATAAGGCAAAGCTTACTAATCGTTCCTATAAAGACAAGGAAGGCAATTCAAAATGGTGGATGCAGATTACAGCTTTTGATTTCGACATTTTAGAACACGGAACGAAGAGTAATAACAATAACACTACCGACAAGACTGTCAATAAATCTAAGCAGGCTGATAAGCCACAAGAGATCGATGAGGACGACCTCCCATTCTAATCAAATAATCATTACTACAGGTAGTCTATTAATTTAGACTACCTGATTTCTTTTTTTAGGAGGTAATAAAATGGCAGAAATAATAAATAATGAGCTTGCACAAGAGTTTGAAAGTTTGCTTTTATCGACCCATAGAGAGGGAATAGATAAACTGATCGCTTATCTTAAACTCAAGACAGATTTCTTTTCTGCGCCTGCAAGCACAAGATTTCATTCCTCGTGCCCAGGCGGTCTACTACAGCATTCTATGAATGTATACAAAATGTTGAAGGCAAAAAGCCAAACAGAGACTTGGAAATCTACGCTATCGAGAGAAGACACTATAATTATTGTATCCTTGCTCCACGATATTTGTAAGGCGAATTTCTATGCTGTTGAAATGCGCAACCGTAAAAACGAAGATGGTGTATGGGAGAAATATCCGTTTTATATTATTGACGACAAGAACCCATATGGACACGGTGAAAAGTCGGTAATGATGATTATGGAGTTTATGAAGTTGACAGCAGAAGAAAAATATGCAATACGTTGGCATATGGGTTTTTCGGAACCAAAAGAAAACTATAATGCTCTGGGTAAAGCTATGGAATATTACCCTATTGTCGTAGCATTACATGAAGCCGATTTAGAGGCAACGTATTTACTTGAATCTGGTGTTGAAAAATAATGAAAGAGAAAGTTTATTGTTGCAGATATGCTCACTGTAAATTTGCAGATAAAAAACTTCCAGCCAACAAAATGATATTGAGCAAAGGGCTATATTATCATAGAGAATGTTTTGCCGAACGAGAAAATATAAACAAAATTATTAAGCTCTATATTGAAATAATAGATCCCTCTGTTGTTGTCAAACAGTTGCGTGGGGCAATTAATAATATAGTATTTGATAAGAACGTTGACAGCGGATATCTATTATTTGCTTTACAATATAACCTCAAGATGAAAATAAAGAATATAAAATCACCTTATGGTTTACACTATCTGATTAACGATAGAAGATTCAAGGAAGCGTATGATAGATATAAAGATGAGAAAAATTCTGTTTCTATAAAATTGCCTTATGATAATATCTCGACATCATCTACCACCTTTAAATCAAAGCCGCCAAATAAAAAAGGCTTTAATAAAATTCTTAAGTAAAGGGGGTATGCAGTATTAGAACAGCTCTTTATGACAAAGAAGCAGAAAGTGGTATTGTTGCCACACTTGTACATCATCCCGAATTTATTATGCAAAGCGACCATTTGAAGCCAAATCATTTTTACAATAAAGAAAACGGATGTATTTATTGGGCTATTCAGGAGCTTTATAAAAAGGGTATTGACAAGATAGATGCCTTTAATATTGAGAGTATGATTAATACCAATCAGGCAGTTAAACGTATGACCGAAAAATTTAACGTAAAAGATATGCAAGAATTTATTGAACTGAGTTCTACAATATCACGATCGTCTTCTTCGGAATACAATATGCTTGTTAATAAAGTAATGGAGTTTGCCTTTAAACGTGAACTTCACGGACTGTTATCTAAATTATCTGGGGAATGTTACAATGACGAAATAGACTTAGAACAACTTAATAATAAGGTATATAAGTCCATCGGCGATATTACTGAGAAGTTTTTGGCAACAAACTCGGTTGAAATCTTTGGTGATAAGATTGGAGAATTGTGGGATGAGGTGCTCCAAAGACGTACAGACAATGGTATGTTCGGATTGCCGTCAAAATTTCCTACTATCAATAATTATTTCACCTATGAGACAACGGAATTGGTTTTGCTAAAGGCGAGAATGAAAATGGGCAAAAGTTGTTTTATGATGAATGAGGCAATTCACAAGTTAAGAATGGGAATCCCAACTGTGTATTTTGATACGGAGATGGCAGACAGACTATTCCTAGAACGAATGATAGCTAACATTTCAGGTGTAGAATTAAAGAAAGTTAAAAGTGGGCTTTACAGTGAAGAGGAAAGTGCCAAGATAGAAGAGGCAAAATCTTGGATACAGGAACAGCCATTTGTGCATATTTATAATCCGCAGTTTACCAATGAAGAAATCTATGCAATATGTAATATCCTTAAATATAAGATTGGCTTACAATTTGTAATTTTTGATTATATGAAAGGCAACACACTTGACTCGTCAGCATTGTATAACGAACTAGGCGGTCGTTGTGATTTCTTAAAAAATGAAGTTGCAGGAGTTTTGGAGTTAGCCGTTCTTGCGGCCTGTCAGTTAAATAGGCAGAACCAAGTTGCCGATTCTGATAAGCTTGAAAGATACGCTTCGGTAAGTATGTCATGGCGTAATAAAACAAGTGATGAAATTATCATGGATGGTGAAGAGTGTGGAAACTACAGACTCAACATATCTTTAAACAGACTTGGCGAGCAAATGGACGACAGCGAATACATAGACTTTGTGTTTGACGGTTCAAAGATGCGTATAGACGAAACAGAAAAGCAGCATGCCACAGCTATAGAACCGTTTTAATAGAGGAAATTATGAAGAAAGATATAAGTCCTGAAACTATTGCAAATATAAAGTCAAATATACGGATAGAGGATTATATAAAACAATATATAGATCTTAAGCAAGTCGGTACAACGCTTGTGGGACTATGCCCTTTTCATGATGAAAAGACGCCTTCGTTTAAAATTGACACAACTAAAAACCGTTATCACTGTTTCGGTTGCGATGCCACTGGCGATCTTATCGACTTTATTCAAATGTTTCATAAGGCTTCATATCAAACCGCAGTAGACATGGCAGCCGACTTTGGTAATATTTCTGTTGTGAGACAACAAGTCTCTGATACAATTAAAGTATTTAAAGAATACAAACCAATCAAACATGCGAAACCATTTGTTCATCCTATACTTGATATGGGCGTTTATAATCGGTACGATAAACGCCCAATTAAACTATGGGAGGAAGAGGGTATAAATTCAAAAACAATTGATGCGTATAACATTCGATACGATACATTGCGCGATAGGATTGTTTATCCAGTATACGATTTGAACGGCAACCTCATAAACGTAAAAGGTCGCACAATTTATGAGGAATATAAGAAATTAGATATTCCGAAGTACATTAATTACTATAAAGTTGGCTGTATGGACTATTTGCAGGAATTAAATAAGGCACAAAAGTATGTAAAAGAAAAAGGCGAAATGATTATATTTGAGGGCATTAAATCCTGTATGAAAGCATTTCAACTAGGAATGCGAAATCAAGTCGCCGCAGAAACTTCGGCATTAACATACGAACAGATCAAATTGATATTAGGATTTCATTGTGATGTGGTTATTGCTTTTGATAAAGATAAAAAACTTGAGGATTATTATAATGACAACATGAAGTTGCTGTCACGATTTACTAATCTTTATTATATCAATGACACAAAAAATTTGCTTGGTGATCCTAGTGAAAAGAAATCCCCAATAGACAATGGCTTGCAAGTATGGGAAGAACTATATAGCAGTAGAGAAAGGGTGATTGATTGAACGGATATGATTTTATTCTTGATGATTTAAACTGGAGTTTTAGCAATTTAAAAACATTCACTCAATGCCCATTTGAGTGGAGATTAAAATATCTTGACGCCGAAGAAGGTATTGAGAATATTTATGGGCAATTTGGTACAGTTTGTCACAAAGTCCTTGAAAACTTCTTTACAGGTAAGTGTTCTGTTGAAAATATGAAAAATCAGTTTGAGGTACTTTTCCGCAAATCCGTTATACTAAACGGCTCACGAGATGAGGAAAGAGCCGAAAAACTGCATCAAATCGGTATTTTATACTTTTCTAATTTCAGCAAACAAATGTTCCCTATAAAACGTGTCGTTGGCGTTGAAAAAAAGATTGATTGTGATTTTCATGGCAAAAAATTTATAGGCTTTATCGACCTCGTATATATCGACAACGATGACCGACTGGTTGTTCTTGACCATAAGACTGCCGAAAGTCCTCTAAACAAAAATGGCAGTATCAAGAAAGCCAAAATTAAGGACTATGACTTTTACAAAAAGCAGCTATACATTTATTGCATGGGGATAAAAAAGTTATACAATCGTTATCCAGATAAGATCGGTTGGAACTTTATACGAAGCGGTGATTTACATATCATAGATTTTAATAAAGAAGACTATGAAGAGTCTTGTGAATGGGCTATGAATGTTATAGATAATATTTATGATACCGATAAATTTCAAAAGAACGAACAATATTTTTATTGTAACAATTTATGTCGCTTTAGAAACATTTGCTATACGATTGATGAGGAGGAATTATTCTGAAGAATTATACCCCGTTTCATGTTCACTCTGATTTATCAAATGGCGTAACAAATATTGATAGCACAACAAAGTATATTGATTATGTAAATCGGGCGAAAGAACTTGGCATGAAAGCTTTTGGATTTGCAGAACACGGCTCGGTTTTTGAATGGGTTCATAAAAAGAATTCAATTGAAGAAGCGGGCATGAAATATATCCACGGTTGTGAATGTTATCTTACCGCAGGCATTGAAGAAAAAATTAACGACAATTATCATGTTATTCTTATTGCTAAGAATTTTGACGGCAAAAATGAATTAAACGCTTTGGTGTCCAGTTCCTTTAATAGAAAGGATGGACACTTTTATTCTAAACCAAGAATCACAATGGACGAGCTCATTAATACGAGCGACAACATTATTGTGACCTCGGCTTGTCTTGGCGGTATTCTACATGGCACTAACGAAGACTTGCGTGATAGATTTATTGGGTTTCTAAAAAATAATAAAAGCCGTTGCTTTTTGGAAATACAGCATCATCCATTTGCTGAACAATGTGACTACAACGTTGAACTTGCTTTTTTGTCTAAAACAATTGGCGTTCCGCTCATTGCGGGAACTGATACTCACAGTATTGATGAGGAGCATGCGGCGAGTAGAGCCATATTGCAAAAGGCTAAAAAAGTGCATTTTGAAAGTGAAGACCAGTGTGACCTCGTTTTTAAATCATACGACGAGTTATGTGCGGCTTATGAAAAACAGGGTGCTTTACCTCCGAATGTTTATCTTGAAGCCATTGAAAATACCAATGTTCTCTCCGATATGATTGAACCCTTCACTCTTGATAAGGGATATAAGTATCCAGATTTATATGACGATCCCGAAAAGGTTTTTAAACAAAAAATTTATCAGGGCATCAAAGAACGTGGTATTGATAAATATGACAACTATGACGAGTACATTCAAAGAATTAAGGAAGAAATTGAAACATTCAAACATAATAATGCGATAGATTTTATGTTGCTTGACGAAGACTACAAACGTCATTGTCGTGAAATCGGCATCGGTTATGGCCCCGCAAGAGGTAGCGTTTCGGGAAGTATCGTTGCGTATTGCTTACACATTACCGATATTGATAGTATAAAGGAACATTTAAACTTCTCAAGGTTTATGAATGTCGAACGTGTTTCTTTGGCTGATATCGACACAGACTTTTATGAGAAAGATATTCAAAAGGTAAAAGATTACCTCTACAACAAAGAAAAATTATTCTGTTGTGATATAATCACTTTTAATACCGTGGCTTTAAAAGGTGCAATCCGTGATGTAGGTCGTGCTTTAGAAATACCGCTTGATACAGTGGCTGACATATGTAAAAGACTTGACACTGATTATGAAAAACTGAAAGAAGAATATCCAGAGTTGTTTAGATGGGCGGAGTCGATTAGCGGTACTATAGTATCCGTGGGGAATCATCCAGCAGGTGTTGTGGTTTCGCCGTTTCCACTTAATGATTGGTTTGGAACTTTTACAAGTAGCACTGACGAGTATCCTATATCACAGATTAATATGAAAGAGGTCGAGTCGCTGAATTTTGTTAAACTTGATTTACTTAGGCTTGACAATGTTGGTGCGATTAATGAAGCTTGTGATTTGGCGCACATTGAAAGATTAAATCCTAACAATACACCAGACGACATAGAGGTTTGGAAAGATATTAGAGATGATACAACTTGTATATTCCAATGGGAATCCGAGTCGGCTTCTAGGTATTTAAAACAACTTTTTAGCGATGAAACAATTAAGCGGATTAAAGAAGTAAACCCGAATATGACTTATATGGATTTACTTTCTGTCGGCAATGGAGCCATTAGACCAGCGGGCGCATCATATAGAAATGATTTAGCTAAAGGTGTGTTTCACGATAATGGTCATGAAGCACTGAATGAAATGTTGAAGCCAACGCTTGGGTTCTTAGTTTATCAAGAGCAAGTTATAGAGTTTCTTCATAGATTTTGTGGTTATTCAATGGGTCAAGCCGATATTGTTCGACGTGGTTTTGCAAAGAAAACAGGTACTGAAAAGTTTATTCCAGATATCAAAGCAGGCTTCATAAAAACCATGAAAGAAAAATATAACACCACCGAAGAAAAGAGCGAGGAACTTATTGTAAACTTCCTACAAGTTATTAAGGATGCTTCGGAATATCTTTTCTCTGAAAACCATGCAAAACCATATTCATGGATAGGTTATATTTGCGGATATCTGCGGCATTATTATCCGTTAGAGTTTCTAACAGCGGAACTCAACGCATTCGACGACGATATTGAAAAGACGATATCAATAACAAATTGCGTGCGCAAGAGAGGTATTAAGCTCTGTGGCATAAAATTTAGAAAGTCAAAAGATAAATATTTCTGCGACCGTGATACAAATTCAATTTATAAAGGTTTAATGTCGGTTAAAGGATTAGGCCAAGGTATTGGCGACAACTTGTACACTCTTAAAGATAAAAAGTATGTCAACTTTGCCGAGCTTCTTGTTGACCTATACGAATTGAAAATTGGAAGAGGCGCTATCGACATATTAATTAAGCTTGACTACTTTAAAGAGTTTGGCGACGTAGGAAAATTACTTGCGATCTGTGAGTATTATTACTCTTTAAGAAAACGCAGTACGCTTAAAAAGGCAGAGTTAAATGAACAGCAATTAAAAGTTGCAAGTGCATGCGCAGGCAAAGAAACGGCAAAACAGTTTTCAAATGTAGACATAAACAAGTTTATAATTGAGACCGCAGAATTTGTTACTCCATGTGAGTTCTCACTCAAAGAAAGAATGGATACTGAGTATGAACTTTTGGGATATGTTGACTATGTAAATCCAAAGCTAGATAAGGTGGTTTATATTTTAGATATAAATACACGTTATTCACCGTTGGTTACAATGTATTCGCTTTCTAAAGGGCAGATTACACAGGCAAAACTAAAGAAGAAAATCTTTGAATACAACAAAATTGCCGAAAAGGATTTAATTAAAATTGATAGATTTGAAAAGAAAAATAAAACTCGATTTGATGACGGCAAGTATATAGCCATTCCAGGCACCGTGGAGTGGTGGATTAATTCATATAAAAAGGTGGTGATTTAGACGCTTATTGAAGATTATAAATTCAATGATATAGAGGCAAAAGAACTTTTAAAAATGATGGTCGTTCTTATAGATACAAGAGAAAAGAAGAACGATCATATAACCGAGTATTTTGACAAGCATAAAATTGCATATGAGAGGCGTGCTTTAAGTTGCGGAGATTATAGCTTTTATATAAAGGCTAATCAAGAGTTGGCTATACCAAGAGATTTATATTTTGATAATCAGATTTATGTAGAACGCAAAGCAAGCTTGGATGAGCTGGCGATTAATTTTACCAAAGAGCGAAAGCGCTTTGAAGAAGAATTCGCAATCTCAAAGGCGAAGACAAAATATCTTTTTATAGAGAATGCCAATTACTTTGACTTGGTGAATAGCAATTATAGGTCTGAATATAATTCAAAAAGTTATCTCGGATCATTGCATAGTTTTAATCATAGGTATGGGTTGCAAATCGTGTTCATGCCAGATAAACGTTATACACCAATTTACATATTAGGAACTTTTCAATACTATTTGAAAAACCTAATAAAATAATTCTATTTAAGGAGGAATTGTGCAATGAAATTAAAGAAATGCCAATTCGATTCAATCACACCTTGTCAGAATAAGGGAGACATATGTCTCCGCACTTGTAGTGAAAGGGCGACATATAACAAGGTTGTCGATGAAATGATCGAAAAGTTGAAGACATTAAAACTTCCATTGGAAGACTCTAATGTGCCTTTACCAAACAATTTTGTTGGATGTGGTGAAGTTAGTGACGAACAGGAACCATTTGACGACGAGGAATATGACGAAGATTATGACGACTTCGACGATGACGGATGTAATGAATGATAAGACGGGGCTCAGCCCCGTTACATAAAAAGGACAAATATGAAAAGAAAAGAGCAGGACAAAATAATTGAGGCATATACAACACAACTCAAACGAGCACGCCAGATTGGAATAGGCATAGGTGTGAAAACAATATGTCAAGTTGTATATGATATAATTAATGATAAGAGTAAAAATGAAAAAGAAAAGCTTCAAGATATCTGTGATGTTGTGAAGCAACCTATAAAGTAATGATAGCGTACCTTAATGGTGCGCTATTTTTTTGAGGTGATTGCAATTCAATACTTAGGTGGAAAATCACGAATTTCAAAGCAAATTTCGGAGGTAATAATCGATGAGATATCAAGGCGGAAAGAGCCGAATAGCAGCCTCGATTGCGTTAGCAATCGAGAGAGAGAGAGAGTAACGGGCGCTTAATTAGCTTGTTTTGTGGAAGTTGTGCAGTAGAGTCAAAGCTGGCGCCGCATTTTAAAAGTGTCATTTGTAATGACAATCATAAATATTTGGTTGCACTATGGCAGGCATTACAGGATGGATACGAATTGCCAGAAGTTATTTCCGAGCAGGCTTATAAATCAATAAGAGAACACAAAGACGATAACCCAGCATTAACGGGGTTTGTGGGGTTTGGATGTTCCTTCGGCGGCAAATTCTTCGGTGGTTATGCCCGTAACAAAACGGGTACTAATTATGCGGCGCAAAGCAAGCGTAGCATATTAAAGGACTTTGCTAATTTGCAGAACGCCACATTCACTTGTAATGATTATAAAGATGTGGTTATTCCCGCAGGTTCGGTTGTATATGCCGATCCTCCATACAGTAATACAACGGGTTATACGTCTGGAAAATTTAATTCGGAAGAATTTTGGAATTACATGAGACAGATTGGAAAAGACAATCAGGTTTTTATATCTGAGCTTGAAGCGCCAGACGACTTCGTTTGTGTATGGGAAAGGCCATTTACTCGAACATTGGATAGAAATAAAAATAATCAATTCAAGGTAGTTGAAAAACTTTTTACATATAAGGGATAGTTATTAATTTTATAGTAACGAGGTGATTATTGTTAGTAATTCGGATATAATAACGGCTTTTTTAAATTTGATAATTCAATCTGAAAACGAATATCAGTTTGCCTTAGAACTACAAAGAACCGAAGAAAAGAAAACACAAGATGTTTTACATATGCTGGAGCTTGATAATCTTAATTATAAAGAGCGTGCAAAACTAGCTACACAGCTTAAGAATATTCGTCAAAAGCGTAGGCGGTATAAAGACGAAGTTGAAGAATTAGAATGTATAGTTCAATTCAAAAAGGAAAATAAGAACCTCGTTAATATGCTAACCCAGCTTTTGGGTAAGCAACGAAAGGTTGAAAAGAGCCATATAGATAGACACTATACACCGAAGGTGCTGAAAAGATGTGAACAGTTACAAACATCTTAAATTTAAGTAGAGAGGAAAGAAAAAATGTGGAGATTGTATTGGCATATAACTGATGGTTATTGGAAAGACGATTTATGTAGTCCAGATGATATTTTACATTTTTGGCTTCACATTCCACAGGTAATAAAGATATTTAAAAACAACAAAAATGAGAAAAACTCTGAAAAACTCTTAGCTTTATTATATATCGCACTGTGTATGGCGTTGGAGCCATTGCAGTTTATTGTTTATTATTCATTATTGCCATTTCAGATTTTTTCTGAATGGTTTTGTAATTTGGGCAAAGATTAATAAAATGGAAGTTTTATTTACAGAAAGAGGTAGAATATGATAACGAAAGAGGAGATTTTGAAAGCAGTAAAGCACTGCACAGAAACAGGAGGTATTTGTGAAAATTGTCCGTTTCGTCTTAATGAAATAAATTGCGAACTTATCTTCGCCAATTACATAAAAGAAAATGAGTCCAAACCTATAAATGAAAACACATCTTCGGCAGAAAGCAATACTAACACTATTTGCGAAAACGCCCAAATAACTGACGTGTCATTGGGAATAGACGATCACTGTTGTCTTACATTTTCTATAGCACTTAAAGGGTCGGGCTGGGGAGCTAGCTTTGGCGGTTATAACTTAGCTTTTTTCAATGGAACAACATTTAAAGGTTCTGAAAAGGGCCTTGAAGCACTTGCAAGAATTATGGATGTTGTGGGCGTTTCAAAATGGGAAGATATAAAAGGTCATTATGTTAGAGTAAAACAGGAAGATAGATTAGTTATTGGAATAGGAAATATCATTAAAGATAAGTGGTTTGAGCCGAGAGAGTTTTTCAAGGAGAATGAAAATGAGTAGAAAATTTACGAACGAAGAAATCGTAAACATGGCACATCTTTGTGTGAAGAATGCGTGCGATAAATGTCCGTTGCTGAGAAGCACCAAATGCAGATACTATCTGGCACGATACATAGTCGATACAAAAGAAAACGAGCCTGCACTTGCGGCAACAAACACAAATTCTAATGATAAACTTTGCAAAATCGATGATAGAACACTTTTAAGAATTTATCAAGAAGAACTACGCAATATCAGCGATATTATCACCAAAACAGATTATGGAGTTGATTACATTCTTGGAAGTATTCGTACAGCTCTTTATATCATTGAAAGGCTGAAAGCAGGTGACAGCAATGCGTGAAATACTTTTCAGAGGGAAACGCATTGACAATGGTGAATGGGTATATGGCTATTACGTTCTCAAAAAACTTCCGTACTTTAAGGACAAAGGGGTTAATGTTGAACATCTTATTTACGACAATATGGAGATTGAGGATAATGGTTATAAACAATTCGTTGATACAATGCCAATTTCTTTTGTAGTAGACCCTAAGACCATCAGCCAATACACAGGGCTAACAGACAAGTACGATAAGAAGATTTTTGAAGGAGATATAATTAACGTAACTCCTGATGTCACTAATAGGCTTATGGATGTAAGGTGGAACGATGAAACACTTTCTTGGGAGCTGACAGATGTAGGTACTCCAACGTTTGGAGTAAATCATATTTTTAATACAATTGATCTTGCAGAACTTGAAGTCGAATCTTGCTATGGTGAACGTATCTCTTTTATCGTTGGCAACATTTATGACAATCCTGAACTATTAAAAGCCGATAAAGAAAAGTTAAAAACAAATTACTTCTAGGTGGTATTATGGATAAACAAAAATATATAAAATCGCCGCTCAATTATGTGGGCGGCAAATACAAGCTCTTATCGCAGATACTGCCATTGTTTCCGAAAAACATTAATACTTTTATTGATTTATTTGGTGGCGGCTTTAATGTTGGAATTAATGTTTCTGCAAAAGAGGTTGTTTATAATGACTTAAATTTGCCTGTAGTGCAAATACTTGAATACATACATAGATATAAGACCGACAAAATTCTTAGTGAAATAGATAAGATAGTTGAGCAATATGATTTGTCAAAGACTAATATGGAAGGGTATTTGAAACTCCGCAACCATTTTAATGAATTGGAATTTAAACAGCCCGTCGTTTTATATGTGCTAATTTGTTACGCCTTTAACAACCAAATTCGTTTTAATTCAAAAGGTGAATTTAACATGCCATTTGGAAAAGACAGAAGTAGCTTTAACCCTACATTAAGAGAAAGATTCATAGAATTTTCGGAAGCAATCAGCAATAAAGACTGTAAGTTTACCAATGCTGATTTTCGTGAGTTCATCGGTGTAGCATTTGGCGAGAATGATTTTCTATATTGCGATCCCCCGTACTTTAATTCTACGGCAACCTATAATGAAAATGGCGGTTGGACTATGACAAACGAGGAAGATTTACGGGGTATGCTTGCAACCTTGAATGTGAAATGGGCATTATCAAATAATCTGAAAACAAACCTGACGTTAAAGAATTGGGCAGAAGACCACGGTTATAAAATCCACTATCTAAGCACCAGTTACGGAAATTGTAATTACCAGAAAAAAGACAAGACAAAAGATATAGAGGTCTTAATTACGAATTATTAAGAAGAACAAATTTTAATATTTTTAACCAAGAAAAGAATGGTGCAAATTAGATGTGCGCAAGAAAAGAGAATATTGGAGGGTTACAATGATCTTTATGGGTTTTGATTATCTGAAGATTGACGATAAAGGCAGAGTGAAATTAAAAATATATCCATTCAAATGTTATAACAAACCATCCATTAAAAAGAAAACTCGAAAGCAATTAATTGCTGAGAGGATTGTCCCTCCTTTTTATATTGGTATGAACATGAAAATGCAAGTGTCACGTTGGGATATAGTCAATAGAAGCGAAATTAAATATAAATTAAGTTTATTCAAAAGGAGATGAAACGCTAATGGCATTACTTAGCAAATTTTATATTTCTGACCTACATTTAGGTCATAAAAATATACTCGCATTTGATAATAGACCGTTTTTCAGCCTTGAAGAAATGACCGAAACTATCATCTCAAATTGGAATAGTGTTGTCGGCAAAAATGACAGCGTATATGTTCTGGGAGACATGTTTTGGAACAACGCAGAAATACCAATAGTTCTTCCGAGATTAAATGGGGTCAAATATTTAATCAAGGGCAATCATGATCGGATAAACAAAGAAATGAAAAAATACTTCGTCTGGATTAAAGACTATGCCGTTATTAATGATGGCAAAGAACACGTTGTACTTTGTCATTATCCTATAGCACATTGGATAAATGCTGACTACGGTTATATTCATTTGTATGGGCATATTCATGATGCTAGAGACAGCAGACCTTTTTCAGTGTATACAAAATTAATGCAAGATAGAGGTTTTCCTTATAAGTGTGCTAATGTAGGCTGTATGCTCCACAACTATACACCTGTAACACTTGATGATTTGGGATTACGAACAGATGAATAGAATAGTTAAATTTAAAGAGCATATAGATAACATCTTATTAACTGCAATGGAGATAGTGCTGGCAATAAGCTTTATTAGTTTAGTATTGTTTTGTACACTAACTATAATTTATGTAATGGATATAAACATACCTATATATGAATACTTTATAACGGAGGTATTATAAGTGATAAGTGAAACACCTGCAATATTTAATGTCAAGGAATTAGCTAAATATATCATTAATAGATGTATAGAATTAAACAAGCCTATAAATAATTGGGAACTACAAGGATTGCTTTGGACTACTCAGGTTAATTTAACAACAAGTAGTATATGTGCTTTTTATGAGGACTTTGTTGTATGGCAACATATAAATGCCATACCGATTGTTTTTTATGATTACATTATTGGATATGGTTTGAAACCGATAAATGAATTACAAGTTACGAATACTATTATACCCTACAAAGAAATTATAGATTATATTATTGATGTTTATTATGTAAGTACCCATAAGTTTGATTATTCTGATTTGCCATTATGGACAGTTATCAGGGATAAATATAAAATAGGAGATAAAATTACAATAAGTATTTTAAAATCTGAAATAACAGATTGTCTAAAAAAGGTGTTACCATAAATGACAAATCATCAAAAATTACGTCAACTTCCTGTAAAGCAGTTAGCTAAACTACTTGTAAAATATTGTCCTGATGTAAATTATTGTAGTTGTTATTATGATGACGATTATGATTATGGGGATGATAGCTATTATACATTTATACAACTTGACGGCAATGAAAGTGAAATACGTTGTGGGGATGAAGAAACAGCTATCCTTGAATGTATGGGATATCTGAATAATCAGTACATAGGAGACGGTATGAAAATTAAAAAGAAACAATGCGAGGAGAGTGATTAAATGCGTTATAATTTATGTTGCACATCGACATGTAATATAAGAAAAATAGCAGAAAAATACCCAAGAATTAATAAATATCATCTTGTTGTTACTAATTCCGTCATTGCCAATAGCAACCTTCAAATGGGAACGATTGAAGTTAATGATCCTATACAGTTTCTTGAGGATATTTGTGCCGACTCAAGATGTGATGTAGAAATAATTATTGGTAAAGAGTATAAAAAAAGAGTGTAAAAAAACTGGTGAATATTACATCGAAATTTATGACAATTATAGGGAGTGAAAATTAAATGATAGGTGTTTTAGTAGTAACTGATAATATCAAAGAATGGGAAGATAAGTTTCAGGCTTGTATGAAATTTACTTCAAAACGACGTGATATTTACAGCAATGAATTCTATTTTGCAAATGAAGTGTTTTCAATATACATTGTAAAATCTGTGAAAGAACAAGTAAGAGGTCATAGATGGAATGCAATAATCTTGGACAAACCAATTGATACAGAAATCGAATTCCAACTTCTTAGACCACGCATTTATAGCGTAGCAAAGACCGACAACTATTATAAAGAAATTGTAGAAGAACGGAAAAGACGTAAATTTATAAGAGGTAAAAATGGCAAAGGAAATAAGGAACTGTTATGACGGCTTGCCACAGTATAATTGTCTTGCATTAATGTGCGACAAGTGCGGTCGTGATGTAGATGAGTTATACATCGTAGGCGACGAAGACGAAGACAAGAAAGAAGAGCTGTGCGAAGAGTGCGCAAAAGATAAAATCATGGATTACATAGTTGGATGTGATTTTGGAGTAGAAGAGCTGTGCGATATGGCAGTCATAGGGTATAAACAAATTGATATAAACGATTTTATAGACGATTATGATGATAGTGGTGACCCAATCAAAAATATGTATTTATAAACGAGGTGGTTTTATCAAACAAGAAAAGGTAAATTATATTTTTTTAATACTAAAAATACTTGTTATATTACTGTTTATATTCGAGTTTACAATATTACTAATCAATGCGCATGGCACACCCGTAGAAAAGAGAATCATTAATAGTAACGAAACCGAAGTTGGGAGGCAAAATAAAATTGATTGCCACCTCACTTCGGCTCGAGCTCTAGTCGGTCATTTACATATTAATAAAATGATTATGGCTTCAGATACCATTGTAAGAATGTCCGATATATTTATCGTAGAAGAAGATATTGTTATTGATAATATTGCCGAAGATATAACGAATGAACCTTGTGAACCAGAAATCATTATTGAACAGCCGAATAATTATATCGGAACGTTTGAGGGTACTTGGTATTGCGCCACAGATATGGGGTACTCGACGCCACCATATGGCTCATCTGGGCGAACGCTTGAGACGGGTTATAGCGTGGCGTCTAATTATTTCCCGAGCGGTACCTTACTTTATATTGAGGGAACTGGCGTTACGGGAACTTACCGTGTTGACGACACGGGCGGTATGTCGAATAACGTTGTTGACTTTTACTATTGGGATAGAGCGTTCGTACCTCAAAGCTTTTTGGTGTCGGGGCGTATCAATATCGAGGTTTATATATTGTAATGGAGGAAGACAAATGAAGGATTGTTACACTTGTGACGAAAGTAATTGTGCTTTTAGTGGACAAAATTTTTCGTCAAAATATGCGGCTTTGCAGATTAATGCAATTTATTGCAACAGTAGAAAGCGTGCTAAAGAACAGCTTGAGATTTATGCAAAAGAACAAGCACTTGATATCAAAGTATTGCGAGATACATTGTATGATGTTTCTTATTGCATAGGTTCTGAAACATGGGTCTGGATTAATCCGTCGTTTATGTGCAAGGGGATAAAGCCAACCAAAGCCCTTATTGATGCCACCCTCGGCAAACAAATTATTCATAATGTTATAAGACCATGCTTGACTTCTGCCAAACAGTGTGAAGTCAAATATTTTAACCTGACAGAGATAAAGGAGGAAAAATAATGAAAAAATTTCAAACAATAATGATAGCAATTTCTTTAATTGCCGTATTTTTATTGGAGCCAACTTTTATATTTATAGTTAGTTATTTTGGCGGTTTGGTACTTAATTGGATTTTCGGCAGTATGGTTGTCGAAAGCCTAAATATAATATTTGGAACAGATAGGTTCGCCACCGATATGCTTCCGTGGTTAATAGCAACAGTGTCAACGTTTGCAAGCTTTTTCAAAAGCCACAATGTTGGCAATAATGACAAGTAATCGAGGTGACAAATAAGATGAAGGATCCAAAGGGAGCAAGACGTAAATATTTAGGTTACATAGAAATGCAACGAATGATTGCACGTTATCCAGTTGAGTGTAAAGAGCTTGTGTACAGAAAAGAAACAGAAGAAGAAAAAAGAATAAGAGAAAAGCGCAAACTTATAAAAGAAATGCACAAGCAAAAATATCAATTACATGTATAGGAGTGATTATAATTGAAAAGCGCATTTATTAGATTATCGACAATTAAAGAGGTACAAGAATTTATAAAGATTGTATCAAGGCTAGATTTCGAGGTTGATCTTAAGCAGGGTCGTTACAGAGTGCCTGCGACAAGCCTTATGGGGATTTTTGCCCTCGATTTAGGTGAGTTAATAAAATTAGAATTTGATGCAGAAAAAAGTGGCGTAGTTACGCGCTTTTTCGCACCTTTCATCGTGGAGGAAAACAAGTGAGAGTAGAAAATGTTAAAATTCACGATTTGGGCGAAAGTTTCAAGGCAAGCAAATATCCTATGACGGCTGAGCCAGAAAAGTGTACAAATGAGTATACTTCCAGAATAAAAAGTCTTGGCAATAGCAAAGGAGGACACGATCAGTTTTTGAGCGGTGTCCTCGTTTCTTTTGACTTGACCTGTAGCAATAAAATGTGGATTGAGGCTGAAAGGTACAAATATTTGGTTTTCGTTTCAAGTCAATCTACCATGCACCGAATTTCCAAATTAGATATAACCGGGCAGTGTAATGAATATGTCGATGAAAAAATTATCGAGAGAGTCGAGGAGCTTAAAGATATATATAATCAGACAAAGGATACAGAAGATTATCTTCGCTTGTTATACAATGTGCCTAGTGGCTTTGAACTTACCGCACGACTGACGACAAATTACCGTTGTTTGAAAAACGTTTGGGAACAACGTCATAATCATAAATTACCAGAATGGAGAGAGTTTTGCAAGTGGATTGAAAAACTTCCTTATTTCAAAGAGATGTGTTTGAGCCAATATTTCAAGGAGGGCAATAATGAGTAAACCGTTATTTTGTATTCTCGGAGCTTCGGCAAGCGGTAAATCAACGCTTGTGCAAAAACTTGAAATTGAGTTAAACATGAAACAGATTGCCTCTTATACAACACGCCCACCAAGATATGAGGGTGAGGCGGGACATACTTTTGTAACTGAGGAAGAATTTCAGAGTCTTAGCGACATTGTGGCATATAATTATTATCTGGACAACCATTATGGTGTTACGTCTCAGCAAATTGACGACGAAGCTCATGACCTCTATGTTGTCGATCAGACAGGTTTAAATGAGCTTAAAGAAAAGTATAAAGGCGACAGAAAAATTTATTCGGTATACATAGATTGTCTGCCTCTTAATCGGTATGACCGCTTGTTTGACCGCTATTTTAAAATGTACCAAAATAGCCTCGTGGCAACAAATCGTGCAATGGAGCGTATTAAACAAGATGAAATTGAATTTGAAAACTGCAATCTTGTAGTGGATTATGTAATTACTAACAATGATAATATTGAGACAGCATATGACGAACTGAAAAATTATATTCAGGCGATAACTAAAAGGCAGGATAATGACAATGAAAATAATTAACAAGAGCAATTATAATGGTATTGTGTATCTTTCTCATCCATACGGCGGTAAAAAAGATAATCTTGACGAGGTTAATGAGTGTCAAAGATTGTTGACGATTATGCATCCTGAAAATTTATATTTAAACCCTATAGCTATGTTCGGGAGTTTGTATGATTGTACGAGCTATGAGCAAGGGCTAAATATGACTTTGTTTCTTCTCGAAGAACTGGCGGATCGCATGGTGATATGTTCCGATAGCTATATGTATTCTAAAGGTTGCCTGACCGAAATTGCGTATTGTAGCGAAAGAGGAATTCCGTATAAGTATTTAACACTTAGCCAGATTAAGAAAGAATATGAAAAATACATAAAGGAGCATAACAAGAATGGCTAATTTTATTATTGGTATTTTGGTCGGGCTTGTGTTTGGCTTTTTGATAGCCTATAGGACAGTGATTGAGATGCTTGATGAATTAGACGAGAATGATAAAGGGGGAAATGCCAATGGAACTGAAAGCAAATCTGAAAAGACCTAGACCTTGGCGAATCGGCGTGGATTGCGACAATGTTATCAATAATCTAGCAGAGAGTATTATTGATGTTTATAATAAGGACTATAATGACAATTTGTCTATTGCCGATATAACCACCTATAATATGAGACAGTTCTTTAAAAATGTACCTCAAGACAAATTCTGTGACTATTTCACGGATAAGAGGGTATGGGACAGCATAAAAGTGCTTGAAAATTGTGTTGCTACATTGAAGAAATACCATGATTTAGGTTGTGAAATTTACATAGTAACAGCTACAGCCCCACAGAATATTTCTAGTAAGGCGGCTTGGTTACAAGAACAACTTCCATTTTTAAATATGTATGATAGTCTAATAGTCATAAAGAACAAGCAAATGCTCGGTAGGGGTATTGATATTCTAATTGATGATTGTGTAGATAATTTAGTTGATGGCTATTACCATAAAATTTTATTTGATTATCCATGGAATAGACATGGCTTTGAGTCATATGAAAGTAATATTCATACGTTGTATCAAAAATATCGTTGTAAGAATTGGAACGATATTGACAAGGCAATTAATACTATTATGGAAACTGAAATTGGTATAGAAATATATTTGTAGAAAATACAGAAGGAGCGATAAAATGAAAGTAATAAAAAAGGACGGAACATTAGAAGATTTTGATTATCAAAAAATAATCAATGCCTGTAGCAAATCAGCTAACAGGGCATTGGAAAATCTTTCAGATAAAGATTATGAAAAAATTTGCTCTGCTGTTATGGATTACATAATGGAAGAAGATCTAGAAAATGATTGTATTTCGGTTGAGGCGATACATGCAATAGTCGAGCGCACCTTGCTTGACCTTTACCCGAAATCAGGTGAATGTTATAGGCAGTATAGAAATTACAAAAAAGACTTTGTTCATATGATGGACGATGTATATACCAAGTCTCAGGGCATTCGCTATATTGGCGACGTTTCAAATGCCAACACTGATTCTACTATGACTAGCACACAGCGCAGTTTGATTTATGGTGAGTTGAACAAGAACCTGTATGATAAATTCTTCTTGAATGTTGAAGAAAGGCAGGCGGCTAGAGACGGTTATATCTATATTCATGATAAGAAAGACAGACTTGACGGCATAAACTGTTGTATTTTCGATATGGCAAATGTTTTGTCTGGTGGCTTTGAAATGGGTAATATTCATTATAACGAGCCTAAGACACTTGACGTTGCCTTCGATGTTATAAGTGATGTAACAATGTCGGCAGCTAGTCAACAATACGGTAAGTAATATTGCCGTAATAAAACCTACTTAACCTTGCTAAAGGGTGTGACGAAAGTTGCTAACGGTGAAACCTAAGTCATAATTGATATGGTAATACCGTGCTATCTAATTTCCATAAGAAAATTAGTGAGAGGTTTAATTATGGAGGAAATAATTTTTGAAAATGAAATTGCTTATAAAACTAAATATGACGGATACTATGTTACCAAAAGTGGCAAAGTAATAACTACTAAAGTTAAAGGTGGACAAGGGCGAATAAATATATTTCAACCAAGAGAACATTGTTATAAAGTGGATAAAGATGGATATTTAGAAGTGTGCCTTTCTTTTATAGAAAATAATCGGCATATAAGGAAATATTACCGAGTACATAGATTGGTATATGAAACACTGATGGGGGATATTCCGCAGGAATTGACGATCGATCACATAGATGCAAATCCTCAAAATAATTCAATAGAAAATTTGCAAATATTAACTAGAGAAAATAATACGAGAAAAGCATTAAAAAATAAAAAATCGCCAAAAAGATTTATGTATCAATTATACAAAAACAATATTTATGTTGGAACATTTGATAGAAAAGAATTGGGAAAAAATATTGGATTAAAAGGTAAAGACTTCTATCAAGATACAAACAATAAAAAGCAATTATTACTTCAAGGTTATCAATGGAATTTAATATAAATGGAATTTAGAGAGTGTAGAGGACATCGAAAGAATATCATAATATTATAGCTTTTATTATGAAAGTAATCGAGTAGAGTAGATTATGAGATTGGCACATAATTGAAACAGTAGGCACAATTAGCGGTTGTGAAGATATGTTGCAGTGCGGTATCCAGTATAGAAATATACATCTGCATTGGGTTTTACAATACCTAGAGTTGATACTCTTTTAGCCCCATATGCCGAAAAAAGTTATCAGAAATATGTTGACGAATATTTAAGCATATGTGATAACGGTGACAAGAATAAAGCCGACGAATATGCAACCAAAAAAGTCTATCGGGATTTTGAACAGGGCTTTCAATCATGGGAAATGGCGTTTAATTCCGTGGGGTCATCAAGAGGCGATTATCCATTCATAGCCATTAGTTTTGGCATAGGCACAAGCAAGTGGGAAACCATGGCAAGCGAGGTGGCATTAAAAACACGAATGGGCGGACAAGGAAAAGAGGGCTTTAAAAGACCTGTACTATTTCCAAAGCTGACGTTTTTGTACGATGAAAATTTACATGGTAAAGGCAAAAAGTTAGAATGGCTTTTTGATGTTGCCATTGATTGTAGCAGTAAAGCGATGTATCCAGATTTTTTATCTTTGACAGGGGATGGTTATATTCCTGAAATGTATAAGAAATATGGAAAAGTTGTTAGTTTGATGGGTTAAAAATTACACTACGGCTCATCTAAAACTTCGTAAACCTACAAATGTAGGGTGTACAATTCACGTTTAGGAATTATAGGAAATGATAATTAGGAATTGTGCTAACAGGGAACTAAAAAAATCCTGTGCGAAATTCAAAATAACTAAATAATTTACATAAACCAACAAAAAGGAGAGGACAAAACGAAGGAATATAAAGAATATGACGGTTTCTTAGTGGACGAAGAACTAAACATATATAGCAAAAGAACTATGCGTAAATTAAAACCATATCTCGGTACAGATGGATATTTGCAAGTTCAATATAGAATGGAAAATCATAAACAACATCATAATAGAGTTCATGTGATTATAGCACATTGTTTTATTCCAAACCCTAATAATTATAAATACATAAATCATATTGATAGCAATAAAACCAACAACAATATTGATAATTTGGAATGGTGTACTAATTCATATAATGTTCTGCATGGTTGGCACAGTGGAAACAGGATTCACAAAAATAGAACAAAGGTGTTTGTATTTGATTTTGACAACAATATTGTTGATAGTTTTTCATCAATTAGAGAATGTGGTAGAGTATTGAACTTAGATAGACATAAAATAGCAAGAGTTTTAAAAGGGGAACTTCCCAAAAATTATTTAGGTTATTATTTTAGTTATTTTGATAATCGTCAAGAGACTATCGAAAACATAGCATAAGTGAAAGACTTGTGTGAAGAAGTGAATAGAGTACACATAAGGTGCGACTCCTTATGTGGAACAGCGAAGTACACAGCATTTGGTAACAGAATGTTGTGTAAAGATATAGTCCAATGGCATAATGCCATTGTGTAGAGCTTCATTGTCACCTTGGTTTGTAAAAGGTGGTATGAAACCAAAAGACGAAAATGATTACCCTGTCTTTGAGGGTAGATTTAATCTTGGTGCAATATCATTACATTTGCCGATGATATTAGCAAAGGCAAGGCAGGAGAATAAAGATTTTTATGAAGTTCTTGATTATTACCTCGAACTTATAAGAAACCTGCACAAAAGAACGTATGAATTTTTAGGAGAGAAAAAGGCATCGACAAATCCAATGGGATTTACTCAAGGTGGTTTTCTTGGTGGCAATCTCAACCCTAATGATAAAATAAAACCAATACTTTCAGCTATGACTATGAGTTTTGGTATCACTGCTTTAAACGAATTACAGCATTTGTATAATGGTAAGTCACTTGTAGAAGATAGTGATTTTGCCTATGAAGTAATGCAATACATAAATGACAAGGCAAATGAATTTAAAGAACAAGACCATATACTATACGCAATTTACGGTACTCCTGCCGAGAGCCTGTGTGGGCTTCAAGTTGAACAATTCCGCAAGAAGTATGGTATCATAGAGGGCGTATCAGACAGACCATACGTTTCCAACTCATTCCATTGTGGCGTATGGGAACATATTACTCCAGTTCAGAAACAAGATACTGAAAAGCGTTTTTGGAATTTATTCAATGGTGGAAAGATACAGTATTGTCGTTATCCTATATCGTATAATAAGGAAGCTATAAAAACACTTGTAAGACGTGCTATGGATTACGGATTTTATGAGGGCATAAATTTAGCATTATCATATTGTGAGGATTGCGGTTATGAGCAACTAGAAATGGATAAATGCCCGAAGTGTGGATCGGAAAATATAACTCAGATTGATCGAATGAATGGCTATTTAGGCTTTACTAGAATACATGGTAAAAGTAGATACAATGCCGCAAAGGTTGCAGAGATAAAGGATAGGGTGAGTATGTAATGAACTATCATAATATAACCAAGGATGATATGTTAAATGGTGACGGGCTTAGAACTGTCCTTTGGGTATCAGGCTGTAATCATCATTGTAAAAACTGCCAAAACCCTCAAACATGGAATAAAGATAGTGGTATACCATTTGATTTTGATACTATCTTTGAAATATGTAACCAGTTAGACAAGTCATATATTTCGGGTATAACATTTTCAGGCGGCGATCCTTTGTTTCCTGATAATCGTGAAATAGTATGCACAATATCTGCACTAATAAAAGATTGCTATCCTACAAAAACTCAATGGATTTACACAGGTTATAAGTGGGAGGAAATTAAAGACTTGCCTATTATGGAGTGCATCGATGTAGTCGTTGATGGTCAATACGAAGATGACAAACGTGACATAACATTAAAATGGCGAGGGTCAAGCAATCAAAGGGTTATTGATGTACAGGAAAGCCTAAAGCAAAACAAAGTTATTCTTTGGTGTGATTAATAAAAAAGGGTTTGCATTTTAGCAAACCCTAATAGATTATTAGCCGCCACAAATCATAATTTGTTCAATATTATGTTCAACGAATGATAGCGACTAATCACATCTTAATTATAACATATAGAAACAAAAAAGTAAAGTGAGGTATCTTAATGATTTATGTTGCAGAATTTGAAAAAGTAACAAAAGAGCGTTTTGAATATGACATGGTAAAGAGCGGATATACAGATTTTTCGTATGATAATATTATAATACCAACAAGAGCAACGTCTGGCTCAGCGGGTTATGATATACATACACCTGTAGCAATCAATGCCAAGGCGGGTGAAACTGTCCTTGTCCCATTGGGCATACGTTGCAAAATAGACGAAGATTGGTTTCTGGCAATTGTCCCGAAATCAGGCTTGGGTTTTAAATACGGAATGAGGTTATCAAATACCTTTGGCGTAGTAGATAGCGATTATTCGCACTCAGAGAATGAAGGGCACATTATGGCAAAGTTCTCAGTGGACAAGGATTTAGAGCTAAAGGCTGGCGATAAATTGTGTCAAGGTATTTTTATTAAGTATGGCATTACTGTTGATGATAAAGCCGACGGCATAAGAAATGGTGGCTTTGGAAGCACCGGAAGATAGTGTTAAAGCTTTTGTGGAGGTACAACAAATGGAACAGATCTACACAATAAAAGAAGCTGCTCAAATTCTTAGAGTAAACACGAATTACATATATCGAGAAATAGGCGAGGGTAAAATTAAAGCTGTAAAGATAGGTTCATTAAAAATACTTGAGTCGGAATTGCTTAGATATATAGATACAAAATCATCGTAACGTAGAACACGCACGAATGTGTGTGCTTTTTTCGTATTAACTAAGGAGGAGAATTATGGCAAGATTAAATGTGCGTAAGCGTGGTAGCAAATGGGAGTATCGTTTTGAAGGTGCGGCAATTGACGGCAAAAGAAAACAGTACACAAAATCTGGATTTACTAATCGTAGGGCGGCGCAAAAAGCAGGTACGCAAGCCATGAACGAGTATAATAGAACTGGCAATGTATTTGTTCAATCAGAAATAAGTTTTAACGATTACCTTAAAACTTGGTTTGATGTGATTTGTGAAGCAAAACTTAATAAACAAACAAAAGCCAATTACCAGAAAAAGCTAAGATTATATATATTGCCTGAATTGGGGAAATATAAAATAAGTTCGCTAACTCCTCCTTTACTACAAAAATTTATAAACAAACTTTATGATTCAAAGATGAGCAGAAATACTTTGTCGGTTATTAAATCGATCCTTTCAAGCAGTTTAAGTTATGCCGTAGAACCACTAAATTATATTTCTTCAAATCCCATGGCATATGTTCAATTGCCAAGCAAACGTTTGGCAACGGTCAATTCTAAGACTCAGCCGCATTATCTAATCTCGGAAGAAGACATGTTACGAATTTTTGAGCGTTTCCCAGAGACTTCTTCTACTCATATACCAATGATGTTGGGCTACAAATGCGGGCTTCGATTAGGCGAGGCTTATGGATTATGTTGGAACGATGTGGATCTGATTAACAAAACAATTTCAATAAACCGTCAAATACAATGGGACGATAGCGGAAAACGGTGTTGGTATTTCTCAAATCCAAAATATGATTCCTTTAGGACAATAACTATAGACGACGGATTAACTGAGCTTTTGCAACGTGAAAAGCAAAGACAAGAAGAGTATCGTCGTTTTTTAAAAGACAAATTTATTTATTGGTTTGAAGATAAAGACGGAATATTGAACAACGAACATAGAGGTAAAAAAATACATCCTGTCTGTATAAGAAACGATGGCAGTTATATACAACCAAGAACAATGCAACATACCTCGATGATTATACACAAGAAGTTAGGTATTAATTTTACCTTTCACTCTTTAAGGCATACGCATTGCTCAATGTTGTTATCAGCAGGGGCTAAGCCTAAATATGTCCAAGAAAGGTTGGGGCATAAAAATATTCAAATCACATTAGGAATATACCAACATCTTACAAATGAAATGAAAGAAGAGGGCGATGGTGTTCTTAATGATATTTTTGACTATGAAGCCTGATTGTTAATAAAAAAATTAAGGCGTTAGATAAATTAATCTAACGCCTTCTTTTTACTTAATATTTTTTTAGTATTTAACGTTGTCCACAAAATATACAACTTGTCCACGAAACTGTCCACATTTTAAAAAAGCGTGGACAATCCGTGGACAGTGGACAATTTTTTTACATAAAAAGTAAATGTACAATTTCTTGCAAAACCCGCAAAGTGGCTTAAAACCTTACTTCATAGCCTCTTCAACTGCAACTGCGCAAGCAACTGTAGCAC
>OGFJ01000620.1_pt1 | contig 30207 bp, 22 predicted proteins | sample 1570861 | NCBI WGS metagenome assembly OGFJ01 (sample SAMEA2582060, study PRJEB24529) | metagenome | biome: Human gut stool | place: China | collected 2011
TTAGCGGAAAGCTTAACTAAACACTACACAAACGATGAATAAGAAACTGTTGAAACAAATAGTAAACGAACGGCGCTCTAACTCCTGGCTGTTCATAGAACTGCTGCTGGTAAGCATTGTGCTTTGGTATGTAGTCGATTATATGTTTGTCACCCTTTATACCTATTTTGAACCTCGCGGGTTCGATATTGAGAATACCTACCGGGTGGAGTTCGATTACCTGACAGAGAAAAGTCCCGACTACATAGCCAACCGTACGGATGAGGAAGCACATGCAGATATGCGTGAGTTATTGGATCGCCTTCGTCGTCGTCCCGGAGTCGAGGCGGTGAGTATGTCGCAAAATTCTTTCCCGTACAACGGAAGTAACAGTGGGATGGACGTACGCCTGGATACCATGGAGAGCAAGTACAACATCCGTCGTTGGGTGACGCCCGACTTCTTCCGTGTTTTCCGTTATCAGGGAGCCAACGGAGAAACTCCGGAACAATTAGCTGCTCTGTTGAAGGAAGGTACTTTTATGGTATCGCGTAATGTGTTCGAGTCACGTTATAAGATCGATTTGAAAGACTATGTAGGCAAAGAGTTTTGTCTGGATCAGGACACTGCCCATTTATCCAAATTGGTGGCAGCGCTCCAAGTGGTCCGTTATGATGATTTTTCCTCCGGTGCTTATAGCCGGTCCGCAGTCATCTTGTTACCGGAGAATCGGTTGGCTTCGGGCAATGAAATCTGTTTGCGTACGAACAAAAACGAATCTGCCGCCTTTGCCGAACAATTGATGAAGGATGCCCCCTCCCAGTATCGGGTGGGCAATCTTTTTCTGACTAAGGTAAGTTCATTCCGGGACATACGGCATACGTTCCAGTTGGACGATGTGAATACTTTACGTAACTATCTGGTAGGTATGGGCTTTTTGCTGCTCAATATTTTTCTGGGGCTATTGGGAACATTCTGGTTCCGCACCCAGCAGCGTAAAGGTGAGATGGCGCTGATGATGGCAGTAGGAGGGAGTAAGCAAAGCGTATTCTTTCGTTTGCTGAGCGAAGGTTGGCTGATGCTTCTTCTGGTTACTCCGTTGGCTATTGGTGTCGATTTCTATATCGCAAAGAGTGAACTGACACCTTCGTGGTACTTTTCTACTTTTTCTGTCGGTCGCTTTATGTTGTGCGAAGGCATCACGTTACTGTTGATGGCACTGATGATCTTGGCAGGTATCTGGTTCCCGGCCCGTCAGTCTATGAAAATCCAGCCGGCGGAGGCATTGCACGAAGAATAAAAGCTTATCGCAATATTTTATCATCTATCTGCGTTGTTTTCAAGATTATAACGTATATTTGCGTTCACAATCCTGATACAACGCAGATTTTTGCTATGAACAAACGATTATATACTATATTTCTTATATCTGTCTTCTTATTACTCCCGGGATTTTCCACTGCTGCGGAACGTATTTATAATGTTCTCTTCGTTCAGTCGTATGCTCCGGAAACACCTTGGCATAATGACTTGGTCCGGGGGTTGAAAGACGGTTTCGGTGAATCGGGATTGAAAGTGAATATTACAACCGAATTTCTGGATGCCAATTTCTGGACTTATCAATCCGAAAAGCTGATTATGCGTCGTTTTTGCGAACGGGCCCGTGAAAGGGGAACAGACTTGATTGTTACCGTCAGTGATGAGGCTTTTCATACTTTGCTGACATGCGGAGATTCGTTAGCCTTGCAGTTGCCCATTGTCTTTTTTAATATAAAATATCCGGAAGGCAGCCTGATTGATTCGTTACCCAATGTGTGTGGATATACGGCGAATCCCGATTTCGGAGAATTACTGAGGCAGGCGAGTCGCCTTTTCCCTACCCGGACGGAGGTGGTCTGTATCTCCGACAATAGCCTGCTGAGTTCGAAAGGGAAAGATGATTTTATGAACGAATGGGAAGGTTTTGTGGAGGAGCATCCGGAATATACGGTGACCTTTTATAATTCGCAGACCGATACAACCAATAAAATTATTGCTTCTACCTGCTATCCCCGCAATACACATAAGACATTGATCATCGCTCCTAAGTGGTCGTCTTTTATGTCCTTTATCGGTCGTAACTCAAAAGCGCCTTTCTTTTCGTGCGAGAACCTTGCGTTGACTAATGGTGCCTTTGGCGCGTATGATGCCGATTCGTATGCTTCGGCGCATGAAGTAGGGCGGACGGCCGCCGATGTGCTGCGTGGCAAATCTCCCTCGGAAGTGGGAATCATTGAATCTCCTTTGAAGTTTATGTACGATTTCAAGCAGCTTGTGTTTTTTAAGGTAGATCCCAAGCAGGCGAGTGCTATCGGCGGAACCATTATTAACGAGCCATACATGGAGAAATACCGTATGCTGTACATCTTGTTGTATAGTTCGATATTGGCTTTACTGGTGTTCCTGATAGTGTGGCTGTATCGTATAAACCGTCGTGAATCCCGCCGTCGCATCCATGCCCAGACCCGCCTGCTGATACAAAACCGGTTGGTGGCCCAACGTGATGAATTTGATAATGTGTTTCATTCCATCCGTGATGGTGTGATCACTTACGACACCGATTTCCGTATTCATTTTACCAATCGTTCTTTATTGAAGATGCTGCATTTGCCCAAAGATGAAGCCGCTCGACCTTACGAAGGCTTGCCGGCAGGCAGTATTTTTAAGATCTACAATAATGGTAAAGAGATTCTCCGTCCTATGCTCAAGCAGGTGGTGACTGAAGAAAGCAGTGTAGTCATTCCGGAAAATTCATTTATGCAAGAGGTGCACAGTGGGAGTTATTTTCCGGTTTCAGGAGAGGTTGTTCCTATCCGTGCACATGGAAAAATTACGGGAATGGCTCTCTCTGCCCGTAATATATCGGATGAAGAGATGCAGAAGCGTTTTTTCAGTATGGCGGTAGACGAGAGTTCTATCTACCCTTGGCAATATAATATCCGCACCGGCCTGTTTACTTTCCCTGCGGGCTTTCTGACACGTTTTGGTTTTGCGGAAAATAAGACTACCATTTCACGTGGCGAGATGGACCGGATGATTCATCCGGACGATCAGGAATCGGCATACGAGATTTTCAACCGGGCACTGGCGGGCCTCAGTCAGAGTACGCGTATGAGTTTCCGTCAGCTTAGTGGTGACGGTAATTATGAGTGGTGGGAATATCGGACGTCGGTGCTTGCAGGATTGACAACAGATACGCCCTACAGTATTTTGGGAGTATGCCAGAGTATACAACGCTATAAGACAACCGAAGAGGAATTAACCGCAGCGCGTGATAAAGCACTTCAGGCGGATAAATTGAAATCGGCTTTCCTTGCCAATATGAGTCATGAGATACGTACGCCGCTGAATGCGATTGTAGGTTTCTCTGATTTGTTGAGCGATACCAGCGGGTTTACCGAAGAAGAGGTTAAGCTATTTATAGAGACTATCAATAAGAATTGCGGACTGTTGCTGGCACTTATCAATGATATTCTCGATTTGTCCCGTATAGAATCCGGCACAATGGATTTTCAGTTTGCCGGTCACAATCTTCCGTTATTGATGAAGAATGTATACGATTCACAGCGTTTGAATATGCCTCCGGGAGTGCAGCTGGTGCTGAAGTTGCCGGAGAATAGCAAAAAGTATCTGGTGACGGATAATGTCCGCCTCCAACAAGTGGTAAACAACTTGATCAACAATGCCGTTAAGTTTACGACCCAAGGTTCGATTACATTCGGATATACCGAAGAAGAACCCGGCTACACTTCTCTTTTTGTCGAAGACACCGGAAAAGGTATTTCGGAAGATGGATTGAGGCATATCTTTGAACGTTTCTATAAGGTAGATAGCTTTACTCAGGGTGCGGGGCTCGGACTGAGTATTTGCCAGACTATCGTAGGACGTCTGAACGGGACGATTACCGTCACTTCAGAAGAAGGGCACGGAACCCGTTTCACTGTCCGCCTTCCGGATATTTGCGAATAATGATACCGGAGGACGTCCGTCTCCGAACAAACTGTTCATTTTCGGACAGCAGAAAGAACGATGGACGATAAGCGGTGAACGATAAACAGTGAATGATGAGTGGTGAACGATAAGCGATGAACGATGAATGAAGAGCGGTGAACGGAGGGAACGGACGGTGGATGTTCCTGATGCTAAAAGATCAGTAGCCGCTACCTTTCACCGGAGGGTGTATCCCTCTCTTTTCTGTTCATTTACAGCGTGGTTACCCGTCCGAAAGAGGCTGCTCCATTATCGTTTTTCCTATTTTGCATCCATCGTTTCTTTCCCTATACCCTTTCTCTTTTCCCGTTTATTTTCCCTTTTACTCCCTCAACCTCCCTTACTCATTGCTCTTTGTTTCGTGTTCCCGTTTCCCCGGTATTCACTTTTGGCACGGGGTTTGCTTTTCAGCCGGTAAATAAACGAATATTATATGAAACGATACTTTCTACTTTCTGCTTTTGCATTTTGCTCGTTGGCGCTGAGTGCGCAGGAAACGCAGGAAATCACCTTGAATGAAGCCATTGCACTGGCACGAACACAGTCTGTAGATGCAGCAGTAGCTCTGAATGAGCTGAAGACAGCTTATTGGGAGTACCGCACGTTTCGCGCCGATCTTCTTCCGGAAGTAAACTTCAGCGGTACATTGCCCAGTTACAGCAAGCAGTATAACAGTTATCAGAATGAAGACGGCTCTTACTCGTTTGTCCGCAGTAATAAGTTAGGATTGAACGGTGCTTTGTCTATCGACCAGAACATCTGGTTTACGGGAGGTAAAGTTTCATTGTCCTCTTCACTCGACTTTATGAAACAGTTAGGTTCCGGAGGAAGCCGGCAGTTCATGTCTGTCCCTATCGCCCTTCAACTGACTCAGCCCATTTTCGGAGTAAACAACCTGAAGTGGAACCGCCGTATCGAACCGGTGCGTTACGAAGAGGCGAAAGCCGCTTTTATTACTGCGACGGAGACGGTGACCATGAATGCGATCACTTACTTCTTCAATTTGCTGTCGGCAAAGGAGACACTGGGCACTGCCCGACAAAATCAGGTGAATGCCGACCGTTTGTACGAGGTGGCCGGGGCTAAACGAAAAATGGGTCAAATCTCAGAAAATGAACTTCTGCAACTGAAGCTTGCCGCCCTGAAAGCCCGGGCTGCCGTGACGGATGCAGAAAGCAACCTCAATGCCCATATGTTCCGTTTGCGCTCTTTCCTGGCCATAGGAAACGACCTGATACTGGAACCTGTGGTACCGGAATCGGCTCCCAACCTAAAGATGGAATACAACCAAGTGCTGAACAAAGCACTGGAACGCAATTCGTTTGCCCACAATATTCGTCGTCGTCAGTTAGAGGCCGAATATGAAGTTGCAACAGCCCGGGGAAATCTCAGGAGCGTCGATCTTTTTGCCAATGTAGGTTATACGGGACTGAATAAAGACTTATCTCCTGCCTATCACAATTTGCTAGACAATCAGGTGGTTGAGGTCGGTGTTAAAATTCCAATCCTCGACTGGGGCAAACGCCGTGGAAAAGTGAGGGTAGCCAAGAGTAACCGGGACGTTACCCTGTCCAAGATAAAGAAGGAACAGATGGATTTCGATCAGGACATCTTCCTGCTGGTCGAGCATTTCAACAATCAGGCACAGCAGCTTTCCATAGCCAATGAGGCCGATAAGATTGCGCAACAGCGCTATAAGACGAGTGTCGAAACATTCCTGATCGGTAAGATCAATACACTCGATCTGAACGACGCCCAGAACTCGAAAGACGATGCCCGCCAAAAACATATCAACGAACTGTACTGGTATTGGTATTACTATTATCAACTCCGTAGCCTGACGTTGTGGGATTTCCAAAACAATACTCCCCTGGAAGCTGATTTTGAAGATATTGTAAAGAAATAATTGTGTGTTTGTTCTTTTTAAACAGGAGGGCTGTTGGTTTCAGACCAACGCCTCTTTGGTTTTAAACCAAGAGGTCTTACCTTTTAAACCAACGTACCTTTGGTTTTAAACCAAAAAAGAGTAGTTTTGCAACTCAAAAATTGATGCCTATGCTTTTAATTATAGATGATGATAGCGGAGTCCGCTCTTCCCTGAGTTTTATGCTGAAACGCGCCGGTTATCAGGTAATTGCAGTGACCGGCCCGCGTGAGGCGATGGAAGTAGTTCGTTCGGAAGCTCCTTCTCTGATCCTGATGGATATGAATTTTACACTTTCCACTTCCGGTGAAGAAGGATTGACGCTTTTAAAACAAGTAAAGGTTTTTCGTCCCGATGTCCCGGTCATTCTGATGACTGCCTGGGGCAGTATACAGTTGGCTGTACAAGGGATGCAGGCCGGTGCATTCGACTTTATCACGAAACCCTGGAATAACGCTGCTCTGTTGCAGCGCATCGAGACGGCACTCGAACTGACTGCCACTCCCAAAGACACTCCACAGGAGCAAAGCGGAACACTCAACCGGAGCCATATCATAGGCAAAAGCCGTGGGTTGATGGAGGTATTGAATACGGTAGCACGTATTGCTCCTACCAATGCTCCCGTATTGATCACGGGTGAAAGCGGAACGGGTAAAGAACTGATAGCCGAAGCCATCCATATCAATAGCCAACGTGTCCGCCAGCCTTTTGTAAAAGTCAATCTGGGAGGAATTTCGCAGAGCCTTTTCGAAAGTGAAATGTTCGGTCATAAAAAAGGTGCGTTTACAGATGCCACTGCCGACCGTATGGGGCGTTTTGAAATGGCGAACAAAGGAACTATTTTTTTGGATGAAATCGGGGACCTCGATCCGTCGTGCCAGGTAAAGCTGCTGCGGGTATTGCAGGACCAGACCTTTGAGGTGTTGGGAGACAGTCGCCCGCGTAAGACGGATATCCGGGTGGTTTCGGCTACGAATGCCGACCTGAGTAAGATGGTGAGCGAACACACTTTTCGTGAAGACCTGTTCTATCGTATCAATCTGATAACCGTAAAACTGCCTGCACTGAGAGAACGCAGAGAAGATATACCATTGCTTGCCAGACACTTTGCCGACCGTCAGGCGGAGATTAACAATCTGCCCCGTACAGAATTCTCGTCGGATGCGTTGAACTTCCTGAGCCGTTTACCTTTTCCGGGCAATATCCGTGAATTGAAGAACCTGGTAGAACGTACGATTCTGGTCAGCGGGAAGGAAGTGTTGGATGCAATCGATTTCGAGAACCAATACCAACGTCATGACGAAAGTGTGGCAACCTCTTCTTCATTTGCGGGAATGACCTTGGATGAAATTGAAAAGCAAACGATTCTTCAGGCACTGGAACGCTATAAAGGGAATCTCAGCCAGGTGGCTACCGCATTGGGCATCAGTCGTGCAGCATTGTATCGCCGTTTGGAGAAATATGATATCGGTGATAAGTAACCCGTTGCTTATCATGGTCCGTTAATCGTTAATCATCAATCACATGTCAGTAAAGGGATTCTTCTTCATACTTGTTTTCTTCTTGGTCGCTATCATGGGTTTTCTGATTTATATATCCGAAACCGTTGTCGTGAAGTATCTCTATATTGCCGAAGCATTGATGCTGCTCCTGATGCTGTATCTTATTTTGTTTTACCGGAAAATCGTGAAACCGATGAACACCATCGGCAGTGGTATGGAACTTCTCAGAGAACAGGACTTCAGTAGCCGGTTAAGCCATGTGGGGCAGCAGGAGGCCGACCGTGTGGTAAATGTTTTCAATCGCATGATGGAACAACTGAAAAACGAACGGCTGCGCTTGCGAGAACAGAATCATTTTCTCGACCTGATGATTAATGCTTCCCCCATGGGCGTTATTATCATGACGCTGGACGAAGAGGTATCTCAACTCAACCCCATGGCGATGAAGATGATGGGGGTCCGTCCGGAAGAAGCCGAGGGGAGGAAATTGTCGGAAATCGATTCTCCGCTTGCCCTGGAATTGGCCGCCATTCCGAATGGAGAAACCAGCACCGTCCGGCTGAACGACTCGAGTATCTATAAATGCACCCACTCTTCATTTGTGGACCGCGGCTTCCAGCATCCTTTCTATCTGATGGAAGGATTGACCGATGAAGTGATGAAAGCTGAAAAGAAGGCATACGAGAAAGTGATCCGTATGATTGCGCATGAGGTGAATAATACAACAGCGGGCATCACTTCCACATTGGATACGGTAGAGCAGGCATTGTCCGAGTCAGAAGGTATGGAGGATATTTGCGATGTGATGCGCGTATGTACCGAGCGTTGTTTTTCTATGAGCCATTTCATTACCCGCTTTGCCGATGTGGTGAAGATTCCCGAGCCCCGTTTTACTCCGACCAACCTGAATGACCTTGCATTTACCTGCAAGCGTTTTATGGAAGGGATGTGCAATGACCGGAACATCCGGTTGCAACTGATATGTGACGAATCTCTGGACGATGTGAAGCTGGATGCGTCCCTGTTTGAACAAGTATTGGTAAATATTATTAAGAATGCGGCCGAGAGTATCGGGCAGGACGGGCAGATCATCATTCGTACTTCATTGCCTACAGCTATCGAAGTGGTGGATAACGGACCCGGTATATCAAAAGAGACTGAAGCAAAACTCTTCAGTCCCTTCTTTTCTACCAAACCCAACGGACAAGGTATCGGTTTGATTTTTATTCGCGAAGTTCTGAGCCGTCATGGCTGCACGTTTTCATTGCGTACATACGCCGACGGACTGACAAGATTCAGGATTCTATTTCCGTGATTCTTGCCATTTCACGGCATATTCATCCAGTATCCGTTTGATTCCCTGACCTATTTTCACATAATCCTTTTCATTCAGGTTAGCCAGTGATACACGTACGCTCCATTCCGGTCCGGCAAAACCTCCTCCGTTAAGCAATACCAGTGAGGTTTCGTTGGCCAGGCGGAAAACAACATCCAGCGGGCTGTAAGTTTTCTTCAGATAACTGACAAATTCTTCTCCATAGAATATCTTGGCCCATACCAGCATATCTATTTCGCTGTAGTAACCTACACGCAGCGGATCGTCTACGAGTGAGAATCCGGTGTTATCCCACAGGGCTTTCAAGCGACGCCGGATAATCTCCTGCATTTTGTTTTTATACCGGTTTTCCTTATCCAGAATGGCGAAAGAAGCAAACAGGCTCATTTGCGTCTGTTGTGGCAGCGATAATCCGGCGGTGTGGTTCAGAGCTACCTGGCGGCTGTCAGCCACCATGCGGTCGATGAATTTCAGTTTCTCGGGTGTAAGAGTCAGACTGGAGTAACGCTTATTGAGAATTGTCTTCTGCTCTTCCGGCAGGTGGGCTATCATCCGGTCGAAGATATTCTCTTCGTGCAGAGCGATCACGGCATCCCTCCATCCCGTGGCTCCGAAATATTTGGAGAAAGAGTAGACACACAAAGTGTTTTGTGGTAATTCGGCCATCAGTGAGCGGAAATGCGGACTGAATGTTCCGTATACGTCATCTGTAATAATCATCAGGTTCGGATTGTCTTTTTTCACGATATCTACAATCCGTGCGGCAGTCTCGGGACTCAGTGTATAACTGGGCGGGTTACTGGGATTGGTAATGAAGAGTGCCTTGATCTGCGGGTTCCTCAGGCGGTCTATATCTTCGTCTTTGTATTGCCAGGTGTGCAATCCGTCTGTCGTCATCTGATCCGCAGATATTTCCGTAACGTTAAATTCATAGCGTCTCAATTGAGGAATTTCAATATAAGGAGTGAAGACAGGTACCATCAAGGCGATTCCATCCCCTTTATTGAGCAGGAAGTTTTCTTGCAGAGAGTCGAAAACGTAGCACATGGCTGCTGTTCCGCCTTCGGTGGCAAACAAATCGTATTTGCCTTTCGGCGGACGACGGTCGCACATCTCCTGTGCCAGATAGTCTTGCACAATCATTTCGGTAAATTGCAGAATGCGGTCCGGCACCGGATACTGATCGCCTACCACTCCTTCCGCCCATTCGTGGACAAGGGTATCCGGGTCGGCGGCATGTTCCAGCAACATGTATTGATACGTCCCTTTCAACAGCTCTGCCCCCGGCTGGCTGTGGTTGGTCTTGAGGAAAGTCTCAAAGCGGGCGGCAATTCCGTCTTTTTGCGGAATACCGGCTATTCCTTCCGGCAGGTACATCACACGCCTACACTCTTCCAGTCCGAATTTACCTAAAAGGAAGAACGCTTCGCGCGGAGTGGTAGCAATCCAGTTCGGATTTCCACGTCCGGCATTCAGCATGGTGTGGGCTATCTTCTTGATGCTCTCGTCAGCCATTTCAATCAGTTTGTTCTTCAATTCGAAAGGACTGATGCTCTCCATCTTTTTAGCAAAACTTTTAGTTACTGCTCCGTTGTTTTCATTACTTTTCATCATTGATATCAAGAGTTATGTTTAATTAATATTAAAAATCTGTTTCTACATAAGTAATACGATCACTACTCCCCAGATAATCAGAAGAGTATTCCCGACAGCATATGTCACAGTATATCCCAAAGCAGGAGTTTCGCTTTCAACGGCTTCCTGGATGGCTCCTAATGCAGCCGTAGTGGTACGTGCGCCGGCTGTGCATCCCAATACCAGTGCCGGATGGAATTTAAAGATATATTTTGCCATCAGTATGCCTGCTATCAGAGGAATGGAAGTGGCCAGTGCGCCTACGATGAACAGGCTTAAACCCACTTCCTTGAACCCTTGCACGAAGCTGGGACCTGCAGCAATGCCCACAACGGCAATAAACATGTTCAGTCCCACGTTGTCCAGTATCCAGAGAGCGGGTTCGGGAATACGTCCGAAAGTAGGGTGTTTGCTGCGTAGCCATCCGAAGAATAATCCGCCGATCAAGGCTCCTCCGCTAGTGCTGAGGCTGATGGGGACTCCTCCCATGTGAATGCTGAGTGCGCCGATCAGTCCTCCTATCAAAATACCCAGTCCGACAAAGATCATGTCTGTCTGGTTGGTCGGCCGGTCGGCATATCCCAACTGCTTGGCTGCCGCATCCACTTCATGTTTGGTACCCACCAGTTCCACCATGTCACCGGCGTCGACCACGGTCTGGGCCAATACCGGTATGTCGATACCTGCCCGTTTGATGCGGCGAATGCTGACACCGTGCATAAATTTCAGGGCCCGGATGGTGCTGACTTTTTCTCCGGCAACCGTTTTGCGGGTGACCATAACGGGTAATACCTCGGCAGGGAAGTCCAGCAACTGCGGGTCCAATACTTCAGGACCGATCCAGTCCTCTTCACCGATCACATACTCGCGTCGGCCGCTCAGTACCACTTCATCGCCTTTCTTCAGTACAAAAGTCGGACTAACCTCTTTTACGATGACTCCCGCCTGGCGCACCCGTTCCACAAACAGGCGTTTATCGTTTTCCTGAAAATAACTTTCAAGATCTGACACCCGTTTACCGTCACCAAACCACTCGTTGGCTATTTTATAAGCACGGAAAGTAACGGGGCGGGCGGCTGCCATGAATCCGGGTTGATCCGCTTCGTTATTTCCCATTTTGGCTTCCAGTTCTTTGCAGGCAGCTTTCACTTTATCGAGTCCCCCCAGCAGTCGCGGGCCGAGTGAACCCAATACCCATGCAGAGCCGGCCGTACCGAAGATGTAAGTTACGGCATAGGACACCGGGATAATGTTATTATATGCTTCTTTGGTTTCCGGAGAGATGTTCAGTTCGTTAATCGTGTCTCCGGCCACGCCGATTACGGCAGAGATGGTTTGCGATCCGGCCAGTAATCCGGCAGCCTCACCTACATTATACCCCATAATCTTAGCCAGTATCCAAGGGATGATCAGGCAGAATACACACATGATGGCGGCAAACCCCATTTGAGGGAGTCCGTCCTTTTTCAGTCCGCGGAAAAACTGAGGACCGACCTTATAGCCGATGGCGAAAAGAAAAAGCAGAAAGAAAACAGATTTGATAGGTCCGTCGACGGTGATGTCGAGTTGTCCGACAAGGACTCCTACCAGCAATACGCTTGTTACAACTCCCAGGCTGAACTTTCCGATTTTGATTTTTCCAATCCAAAAGCCCACAAAAAGGGTCAGGAAGATAGCCAGCTCGGGGTGTACCCTAAGTTGATGTACAATCCAATCCATAGTTAATTTGTTTAGGTTTAATTTCTCATTAAAAACAGCCTGTGCAAGAAAGTGTTTTGTTAAACGATCTATTCTTGTATCATTGTATACATTATTAACGTTATCTTTGATGCGTTAAATTGTATATTGTTTTGAAGAATAAATTTCGTAATTTGTTTTTGGCCTTTGGCATCTTGGCCGTCATCATCATGCTGTTCACTTTCGATGTGTCCTATGATGAGCTGCTGGACAACCTGCGGCGTGCCGGATTTTATCTGCCGCTGGTTCTGGTCCTTTGGCTTTTTATTTATCTGATTAATACGCTTTCGTGGTATATCATTCTTCGTAGTAGCGGTCCGGTGAATTCATTGTCGTTCGCCCGGCTCTATAAATTCACGGTTTCCGGTTTTGCGTTGAATTATGTCACTCCCGTGGGACTGATGGGAGGGGAGCCCTACCGGATTATGGAGCTTACCCCCTATGTCGGAGTGGAGCGTGCCACATCTTCGGTCATCCTGTATGTGATGATGCATATCTTTTCGCATTTCTGTTTCTGGCTCAGCTCGGTATTGATTTATGTCTTTTTTTATCCGGTCGGTTGGGGGATGGGCATTGTCTTGGGGTTGACCACACTCTTCTGCCTCTTACTTGTCACTCTTTTTATCAAAGGCTACCGGAACGGTATGGCTGTGGCATGCGTACGTCTGGGTAGTCATATCCCTTTTTTGAAGAAGCGTGCAGTCCGCTTCGCGGAACTTCATAAAGAAAAACTGGAGACTATAGACAGTCAGATAGCTCTGCTTCATCAACAGCGAAAAAGTACCTTTTATTTGGCATTGGGTTTAGAGTATACCGCTCGCATAGTGGGGTGTCTCGAAGTCTGGTTGATTCTGAATGTATTGACTACGGATGTCAGTTTTGTCGGTTGCATCCTGATCGTCGCTTTCTCTTCCCTACTGGCCAATCTGCTTTTCTTTCTTCCCATGCAATTAGGGGGTAGGGAAGGAGGCTTTGCCCTGGCGGTAGCCGGCTTGTCTTTGTCCGGAGCATATGGGGTATTTGCCGCTCTGATTACGCGGGTGCGGGAGATGGTCTGGATTGTTATTGGGCTGGTGCTGATGAAGATAGGAAATCGGAGATAGAGTAATGATGAAAGGGTACCTTTGATAAGTTTTTTGATATACAGAGAGATATTCTTTGTTGTAACTATGAATGTAAGCTATGACAGTTTATGTAGATAGAAGTATTTCCAGACTATGAAAGATCAGAGGGCATTAGGCAAATAGTATCGAAGTATGATTTGATGATTAGTTCAGAAAATGAAATTTGCCTCTCGTAGTTATTAGGATGTAGCTTAGAGAATATGAGTTTGTAAAGGGGGAAACTGTTTTGAGTGGCTATATCGGATTCACGTTGGTATAAATATTATCATAGGACTATTCCTTTGTTTATGCTTTTACAATAATGCGCCAATAATCGGATTTGTCCGAATCTTTTATACATAGTCATGGAGAACTTTAATACTCTTTTCAGCGGTTCGTTTAGATTCCCTATTTTATAATAGACATGCCTTCTATTGTTAAAGAAAGTGCTGGTATAACCAAACCAAGTCTATTATTTTTGCTTTTGTTCGACTATAAAATTCTTTTGCAATACATTGTTTACACCGAACTTTTCTTCATTTACAAGATGCTTTTCAAGGGTGCTATTTACTCTGTTGGCTACTTCTTCCGCCGATATTTTACCATTTGCATTCCAGTTCAGATTATAGAAGGTCGTGAAGAAAGAGTGGGCTTCTGTTTTATAACACCGTTCTTTTTCGTGCAAGAAGTTCGGCTGTTTCTCTGTTAGTTCTCTCTTTTGCTCAGACCGGAGTTAAGTTGGGGAACGTGTCGATATGTAGTTCACCATCCATTACAGTCTAGTCTCTGTGAATAAGGTGGCTTGCCAATCCTTCAAAGATAACTTAATCGGAATAATTAGTTAATTTTAATAATGATACTATAAGTATGTCAGATATGTTATCTGGAATTATCAATTTTGACATAAGTAATATTACAGTAAGTGTAAAAAATGGGTAGTCCTTCTGTAAAACCACCCTTGAAAAATTATTTTGTATCCATAATTTTTCTTCTTCTATCTGTAAAATCTCATGTTTTAGCCGGAATTAAGCCAGATTTTTACTTCCTAATAATTTATTATTATCGGAAGTTGCTTCACTATCAGATAAATTATATAAATTTGCTCTCTGATTAAAACATTTTACCCTATAGCTAATTTGAATAGACTGAAAGTAGTACTTGCAGAACAACAGAAAATAGGAAAATGGCTTGCAGGACAAATTAGGAAATCCAACTGCATTGTGAGTAAATGGTGTAGTAATTCAGTTCAACCGGATATTAAGACACTCAACGACATAGGCAATGCCCTTAACTTAATATTGATGTAAAAGATTTGATTGTCAGCAGTAACAAATCATAAACAACTTATTGTCATGGAGGTAAACAAGAAAAAACTTAAAGAACAAGAGATACGCACTCTGTTAATTACTCCTGCACTTCAACAAAAAGGGTGGGCAGTAAGCGTAAATATGCGTGAAGAATACTATTTTACGGACGGTCGAGTACTTGTTGTTGGCAACCAGCACTCAGTAGCAGAGGGTAAAAAGGCTGATTATCTATTGTACCACAACGGTAAACCTATCGCAGTGGTTGAAGCAAAAGACAACAAGCACACTGTTGGAAGTGGTATGCAGCAAGCTATGGATTATGCTTTAATCCTTGACTTGAAATTTGCATACTCCAGTAATGGTGATGCTTTCTTGGAACATGACTTTATCACAGGTAAAGAAACTGAGATTAAGTTAGAAGACTTCCCGACAGAAGAGGAGCTGTACAACCGTTATCTTGCATCCAAAAACTATACTCCTGATGAACTTAATATTATAGAGACCCCATTCTACTATGATGCCCATAGTCATGAGCCAAGATATTACCAACGTATAGCCGTTGACCGCACTGTTGAAGCCATAGCAAAAGGGCAACAACGTGTACTTGTGGTAATGGCTACCGGTACGGGTAAGACTTTTACGGCATTCCAGATAATCCATAGGCTCCATAAGAGTGGAGCAAAGAAGAAAATCCTTTATCTTGCAGATCGCAATATCCTTATAGACCAAACTATGACTCAGGATTTCAAGCCATTCAAGAAGTTTATGACTAAGATAACTTCAGTTGGAGAGGGTGAAGAAAAAATTGATTCATCGTATGAGATGTATATGGCTCTGTATCATCAGTTGGTTGGAAAAGAAGGTAGGCCCGACCCCTTCTTGGAAGTTCGGCCAAACTTCTTTGACTTGATTATAGTTGATGAGTGTCACCGAGGAAGTGCCAAGGACGATTCAGCATGGCGCAAAGTTTTGGAATATTTCAATACGGCTACTCAAATAGGTATGACAGCTACTCCTAAAGCCGATGAAGGGGCGAATAACCTTGATTATTTCGGTGAACCTGTGTATACCTACTCGCTACTTCAAGGTATCAACGATGGCTTTTTGGCTCCGTATAGGGTTACTGCTGACTTTATCAACGTTGACCTGCAAGGCTGGACTCCTGAAGAGGGTGAGATAGATTTGTTAGGTAAGGAGATTGAGCAGAAATTATATCAAAGACAAAATATAGGGCGTGACCTTGCTATTAAGTTAAGACGCAAGGTTGTAGCAAACAGAATTACCAAAATGCTGCATGACATCGGTCGTATGACAAAAACGATTGTATTCTGTTCTGATATTGAGGAAGCAGCAGAAATGCGAACTTTGCTTATCAATATGAATAGCGATTTGTGCAAGAAATCACCTTACTATGTAACACGCATTGTCGGTGAAGATAAGGAGGGTAAGAAACAATTGGATAACTTTATTAGTGTGGATGAGCCTTATCCAGTGATTGTAACCACCTCCGAACTTCTTTCTACTGGTGTGGACTGTAAAACCTGTGGCTTAATCGTCATAGACAAAGAAATTGGGTCTATGACTGAATTTAAGCAAATTATAGGGCGTGGTACACGACTCAGAAAAGATAAGGGAAAGTGGCATTTGGAAATCCTTGATTTCCGCAATGCTACTGCAAAATTCAAAGACCCTACATTCGATGGTGATCCTGAACCTCCTAAGGGAGGTGGTAAAAAGCCCAAACCATATAAAATAATTGATGGTCCATCAACCGTAGTTTCCGAGCCTCATGAAAAATATATTATCAATGGAAAGGATATCCGTATTGCCCATGAGATAGTATCTGTGTTAGGCGAAGATGGCAAGACGATGAGAACAGAAAGTATTCAATCATTCGCAAGAACGCAATTATTGCGTCATTACCAAAGTCTGAATGATTTCATACAGACGTGGACAGAAGCTGAACGCAAGCAAGCTATAATGGATGAATTAAAGGAGTATGCCATCCTGATAGACGCTGTCCGTGAAGCAAATCCGGCATTAAAGGATGCCGACATATTCGATGTGATATGTCACGTTGCGTTTGACCAGCCTCCATTAACAAGGAAAGAGAGAGCAAATAATGTGAAGAAGTGTAACTACTTCGGAAAATATGAAGGTAAAGCACGTGAAGTGTTGGAGGCTCTTCTTGAAAAATATGCAGAGAATGGTATTCTCGACTTTGAAAAAGCAAACATCTTGGAGATACCTCCATTCAATAGCATAGGAAAACCAACTAAAATTATAAAACTATTTGGTGGCATTGCCGGTTATGAGCAAGCTATCAGAGAATTAGAGTATCAGATATATAAATTGGCATAAAAATGGCAGTAAATAACATTATAAAGCGAATCCGGAATATCATGCGTCAGGATGCAGGTATCAATGGTGACGCACAGAGAATTGAGCAAATGACTTGGATGATCTTCTTGAAAGTTTACGACACTCAAGAAGAAACATGGGAATACAAAGCATCCAGAGAGAGTAAAACATATCAATCTATTATTCCCAAAGATTTGCGTTGGCGTAATTGGGCGGTAGATGAGAAAGACGGCGAAGCATTAACAGGTGAAGCTCTACTTTCCTTCGTCAATGAAAAGCTATTTCCTGCATTGAAAAATCTTCCCGTAGATGCCAACACACCACGAGCTAAGAGTATTGTCCAGGAAACATTTGCCGATTTGAACCAGTATATGAAGAATGGAACGCTTTTGCGTCAAGTAGTCAATATTGTAAATGAGATTGAATTTGATGATGCTGACGACCGTCACACATTCGGAGATATTTACGAAGGGATATTGAAAGACCTGCAATCGGCAGGGAACGCAGGTGAGTTCTATACTCCACGTGCTTTGACTGATTTTATTGTAATGATGCTTGACCCGAAGTTGGGTGAGACCTTTGGTGACTTTACCAGTGGTACAGGGGGCTTCCTTACCTCTGCCCTCAATTATATGGGAAAGAGTGTACGTTCAGCCGAAGATGGAGAAAAACTGCAAAATGCAGTTGTTGGTCAAGAATGGAAGCCGTTACCCTATCTTTTGAGCATCACAAACTTGCTGCTTCACGATATTGAGGCACCAAACATAGCTAACTGTGATTCGCTTGGAACAAACGTAACGGATTTCAAGGAAACCGATAAGGTTGATGTTATCGGTATGAATCCTCCATACGGAGGCAGTACGGAAGATAGCGTAAAGAACAACTTTCCATTGCGCTACCGTTCAAGTGAAACTGCTGATTTGTTTATCGCACTTATCATGTACCGTCTTAAAGCAGGTGGCAGATGTGGTGTGATTATTCCTGACGGTTTTTTGTTTGGTACGGACGGAGCAAAACTTGCGCTTAAAGAGAATCTTCTACGCAAGTTCAATTTGCATACCATCATTCGTTTGCCGGGTTCTATATTCTCTCCATATACATCTATTGCTACCAATATCCTCTTCTTTAACAATGAAGAAGCAGAGGGTTGTGAAGAAGGATTCAAGACCAAAGAAACATGGTTTTATCGTCTTGATATGCCGGAGGGGTACAAGCACTTCTCAAAAAACAAGCCGATGAAGGTTGAGCACACTCTGCCCATTCAGGAATGGTGGAATGACAGGAAAGAGATTGTCAGTAGTGAAACAGGAGAAAAGAGCCGTGTGTTTACTGCTCAACAGTTGCTTGATTTGAATTGCAATTTTGACCAATGCAAATTTCCGAAGGAAGAAGAAGAGATATTGCCTCCGGCAGAATTGCTCAAACAATATTTTGAGAAACGTGCCGCACTTGACTATGAAATAGACAAAACACTTTCTGAGATTCAAAAGATTCTCGGCATAGATATAAAATCGTGTAACTGATAATTGTAGAGTGATATGAAAGATTTAACAATTTCGAATATTGAAAGACAGAATGTGCTTAACAACCGTTTTGCGGTTAGTAAAGTGCAGAAGCATCTTGATATTGAAGGAATACTCTTTGAGGGGGAATACCGCTTTACAAAAAAAATGGTTGCAGATTTTTATGAAGTAGAAGAGCGGACAATAGAACGCTATTTAGAAAAATATTCAGATGAATTATCGGCTAATGGTTATGTTTTATGTAAGGGTAAACATTTGAAAGAGTTGAAATTACAATTTGCTCCCGTCATAAATGTCGGGAGCAAAACGACTCAGCTCGGATTATTTAATTTCCGCTCATTCTTAAATATGGGTATGCTGCTTACAGAAAGTGAGCAAGCCAAGAAAGTCCGCAGCCTTATTTTGGATTTTGTAATTGTCACTATCAATGAAAAAACGGGTGGTGGAACAAAATACATTAACCGTAGGGATATAAACTATCTTCCTGCTGCAATAACAGAAGAGAATTATCGTAAAAACCTCACTTCCGCCATCAATCAATATGTGGATGGACACCCCACATACAAGTATTCTCAGATTACAGATTTTATCTACAAAGCTGTTTTTAAAGAAAATGCAAAGGAATACAGGGAGATATTGAAGCTCGATTTAAAAGACAATGTCCGGCACACTTTATATGCAGAGGTACTATTGGTTATCTCTTCATTCGAGAATGGCGTGGGTGCAGCCATCAGTGAACGCTTTAAGGAGAATGGCGGTAGAATGCTTACCATATATGAAGTTGAGCATATTGTAGAAGAGCTTGCCGAGCATCCCATGCAAAAGCCTTATCTGAATGATGCCAGAACAAAAATGACATCAAGAGATTTCAGTTTTCGAGAAGCATATCACGGCAATATAGCGGAATACCTGCAAGCTGTCACACCCGAAGAGTTTGAACGGTTCATTGGTGATCAGTCTATTGATTTTGACCATATCTTAGCTGACAACAAAGATGTGCTTAAACGCTTGAAGCAGGCGGAAGATGAGTAAGGAGATTATTTACATAGACTACGATGAAGCTTTAAACATCTATGGCAAAATGATTGATGCCAGCGATGGTGGCTTTGAAGGAGTGCGTGATGAAGGTGGGATACGTGCTGCGCTTGATTTTGTGCAGAATGATTTATACTATCCAACCTTTGCCGACAAGCTAACCTATCTGATGTATAGATTCTGTTCGGGGCACTTCTTCAACGATGGGAATAAGCGTATTGCACTGACTTTGGGTGCATATTTCTTACATAAGAATAACTACTACTGGCAAGCTTGCATTTGTATGCGTACATTGGAGTCTATCATTTATCATGTGGCAGCATCCAATATTGACCAAGATTTGCTGCTACGCATCGTTAATAGCTTTATGATGAGTAAAGACTATGACGAGGAATTAAAAATAGATATAGCCAATGCCATGAGCAAGGGTGAATAAGGAATACAAGAAGAGGATTACGAACAATGAACGGAAAGCAATTAAAGAACAGCATACTCCAATGGGCGATACAGGGAAAACTTGTACAGCAGGACCCTAATGACGAACCGGCATCGGTGCTTTTGGAACATATTAGAGAAGAGAAAGCTAAGCTGGTTAAGGAGAAAAAAATCAAGAAAGATAAGAACGAATCAATCATTTACCGTGGTGACGATAATTCCTATTATGAGAAGATTATTGCTACAGGTGAGGTTAAGTGCATTGATGAGGAGATTCCGTTTGAGATTCCAAAGGGATGGGAATGGTGTAGATTACGTCAGATTACTTCGTTATTAGGAGACGGTATTCATGGAACACCTGAATATGACCCAAATGGCGAATACTACTTTGTTAATGGTAATAATCTTCAAGATAAGAAAATAGTTATAAAACCAGATACAAAAAAAGTAAGTAGGGAAGAATATCTCAAATACAAGAAAAATCTGAATAAGCATACAGTACTCGTCTCTATAAATGGAACTTTAGGTAATATCGGTTTTTATAATGATGAACCCATTATGCTTGGAAAGAGTGCTTGTTATTTCAATTTAATAGTAGAGGATCTAAAGGAATACGTCTATATATTACTTCAATCGCCATTCTTTATGGAGTATACACTTAAAGCAGCAACTGGAACCACCATAAAAAATGTATCTTTAATGGCAATGAACAACTTGCTAATTCCACTGCCTCCACTTTGTGAACAGAATAGAATTGTTGATAGAATGACGATACTCGACACAAAGGTTAAACAGTATCAAAAACAAGAAACGTGTTTGAGAGAACTTAATAATAACATATATTCGATTCTTAAAAAGAGTATTCTTCAGGATGCTATTCAGGGCAAACTTGTGCCCCAAATAGCAGAAGAAGGAACTGCCGAAGAGTTGCTTGCCGAAATTCACAAGGAGAAAGAACGCCTTGTAAAAGAAGGTAAGCTAAAGAAATCTGCGCTCACTGATTCCATTATCTTCAAAGGTGATGATAACAAGTATTATGAGAGGGTGGGCAAATCTGAGATTGATATATCAGATGAGATTCCTTTTGAAATTCCACAATCGTGGAGCTGGTGTAGACTTTCAAGTGTTATAACTCTATTGTCTGGTAGGGATTTGACTCCTGACAGGTATAATTCAGAAGAAAATGGAATCCCATACATAACAGGTGCTAGTAACTTCTATAATGGCAATTTATTAATCAATAGATGGACTGAATCACCTATGACAGTATCTCATTTTAATGATCTACTAATAACTTGTAAAGGTACTATTGGTGAAATGGCTTTTAATAGAATCGGTAGTATTCACATAGCTCGCCAAATAATGGCATTAACTGGCATTGTTGGTGACTTGGATTATATTAGATGGTTCCTTTATGCCAATGTATCATCTATAGAAAGGCAAGCTAACAGTATGATTCCTGGCATCTCAAGGGATACATTATTGAAAACATTATTACCTCTTCCACCCAAACTTGAGCAGAAGAGGATTAATAATAAAATAGTGCGTTTATTAGATGAACTGAAATAGAGAACTAATTTTTGAAGTAATCCGAATTTGTTCATTTATAGGAGGTAGCGGCACCAACATATTATGCAGGGCTTTGGATGAAAGCCCTTGTATGCCAATGCCCTTACCTCCTATATAACCATTATACTTATATGCCTGAAATATGTAGTAATAGAAGAGGGTATCTAGCTGATTGTATGAGCGTAGTTTATGAATATGGTTTTGAATACACATTGGCGTATCATAAGGCCATATAGCAGCTCGACCGATATCTCCACCTTCACATACCAACAGGTCACCATTGCTCACCGAGCACTTTTCTATTTCAGAATCTTTGAAATACATCTGTCTTACGCTAGATAAATCAAATTGCCCCCAATAGAGATTCGAAGTTGTTATATATGGAAGCATGCTACCTTCCTTGTTAGAGGCATTTAGGGCTTTACCTGTATTATGATTGAATAAAAAGCCAAGCCTGCACCATACCCAAGAATCTGGAATCTCAAAGAGGATTTCATCGTCAATACAAATATCTTTGCCGCCTATCCTCTCATAATACTTGTTATCGTCACCTTTATAGATAACGGAATCGGTCAAGATTGCCTTCTTTAGTTTGCCCTCTTTTACGAGACGTTCTTTCTCTTTGTGAATCTCGGCAAGCAGTTTGTCAGCAGTTCCTTCCTCTGCAATTTGTGGTACTAATTTACCTCTGATAGCTTCTTGAAGAATAGATTTAGATAACAATATATTGATTTCGTCATTTATTTGATTTTGTACTTTTTGTACTTTTGAATACTTTTCTACCAATGGTAATACTTCAGACAACTTTAACGAGATACATTTTTGTTCCTTGAAAGGTGGAATAGGTATCAGCAATTTTCTAATAGTCTCCATTGATAGGCTTGGTTGAGCTGTGGATTTCTTGATTGCATTTACTCCTCTTTGACCGCAAGGACTCATTAGCGCAAAAACTGCATAATCTAAAAAAATGCTATCATCAAGTGGTTCTATTTTTGCAACATTTGGAGCTAAGTGATTTTTTCTTTCAGCAGGAAAAATGCAAGTATCACCTATACCTGCACCAATAAATGTCATTAACAAACATTTTTTGTTCAAAGCACTTCTTTTTAACTGATTTGATAACATTTCAGAAATAGCTTCATTCTTATTTTCCTCAAAAAATCCCATACGAACATTTTGAGCACGCACTATTGGAATGGGGTTAAATGCAGATATGGCTTCTTTAGTAAAAAACTTTGTGTACTCAAATCCAGCCAGCTTCGTAACAAAAAAAATATTACCCACCCGTTCCCATTCCCATCCATTCGGAATCTCAAACGGAATCTCCTCATCAATGCACTTAACCTCACCTGTAGCAATAATCTTCTCATAATAGGAATTCAATGAATTTATAGTAAGTTATTAATGGAACAATGTCGTTCCCTCTAAATATAATTACTATATGACAGAAGAAACATTTGAAACGCTACTCGTCCAAGCGAATATGGCGAAAAATACGGTTGCAGCATATCTGTATGCCGTAAAGGAGTACAACAAGAGGCATAAAGAATTGAACAAACGCAACCTCTTGATTTATAAAACGTATCTAATTGAGACTTACAAGCCCAAGACTGTTAATCTCAGGATTCAGGCAATCAACAAGTACCTTGAATATATGGGTAAGCAGAAACTTCGCCTTAAATCCGTTAAGGTGCAACAGCGTTCTTACTTGGAAAATGTAATCACCAATGCGGATTATATCTTTCTAAAGAAAAAGTTGAAAAAGGAAGATAACCTGACGTGGTATTTCGTTGTCCGCTTCTTAGCTGCTACTGGAGCGAGAGTAAGTGAACTTATCCAGCTAAAAGTAGAACACATTTATTTAGGCTACTACGATATTTATGCGAAAGGAGGTAAAATTAGACGAATTTATATCCCTAAGTTACTTAAAGAAGAAACCATTGTTTGGTTGGAAGAGCACAAACGAACCTCCGGTTATCTCTTTCTGAATAGATATGGCGAAAGAATCACTACTCGTGGTATATCGCAACAACTTAAAAACTATGCTAACAAGTACGGTATGAATGAAAAAGTCATTTATCCCCACTCGTTCAGGCATCGGTTTGCCAAAAACTTTTTGGAGAAGTTCAACGATATTTCTCTGCTTGCTGACCTGATGGGACATGAAAGTATAGAAACCACCCGTATCTATCTGCGAAGGAGCAGTTCCGAACAACAGGCTATCATTGACAAGGTTATCACTTGGTAAATTGAAATCAGTAGATTAGGCGATTTGGTATCAACTAATCTACTGACTTAAAAAATAGCCCGTTTGCTTTGTCGGGTATTGAATATTCCTCCCGCTGCAATGTTGGGTTTTTAAATTGAGGGTTATGATACATGTAAATGAAAAGGCTGGATTTATGTGGCGTGTTGCTCCGCAAAGTTTCATGGTTGCTAGTGTGAATCTTCGGATTGTGTTTATTACCGACATCAAATTCAAATATAAGAAATCATTTTGGATATAAATAAGAGCCTGTCTAAATTTTTATTGGAAGAGAATAATTGTTATTATACTTAATCCGGGATAGTTTTGATAGATCCAGTTGGAGCTATCAAAGCTATCTCAGATTTTAGACAATTTCCCTATGATAATAAGAGTAAAATACCTCATGTATCTTTTATTACCATAAAGACTTTTGAAATCATTTTTAGAAAATCACTCCAATGCCTAAAGACAAGGAGCTTCTAGTACTATTCTCACGCTGCATTATGTCACTGGTTACATCTGAATTAATATTTCGGAATTGTTTTAGATTATATCCAAACTGGAAATTAAGTCCAAAATGTGAACGAAACATCTTTTTATAACCTATTCCTAAATCCCACATCATACCTGTATAAGTCTCTTGTTTACCTATTACCGCATATCCTATATTAGTAAAGGCATATAAATCAGTATGTTTTTTTAAAGGCGCATAATGTAAACTAGCGAACAAAGGAAACGTATTATAGCCTGGATTTTCATATCTGTCAGCTCCTACTCCTACACCCGCGGACAACTGCTGAGTAAAATTATACAATGCAGATAAATGTAAAGAGTTACCATACATCTTACTATCTTTCCTCGAAATGCTATATCCTGCTTTCTCAAATAACCCAAACTGGTAATGATAATCTAAGAATATTTTTATTTTAGATTGAGCAAAAGAAGATATAGGGAGTATACCTAATAGGAATAGAATTACACTTAATGTTAAAAATCTTTTTTTCATTTCTTGTATTGTTTAAATTTATATATAAAAGTTTATACCTGCAGCATAGGGAAGTGTTTCTTTTGAATAATATTTTTCTCCCGATGGAATATTGCCGTTTAGAATATTATCTAATCTAAGTGTACTTCCACCAACCCACACGGTAAATTTACACCCTTTTGGCGTTTTTAAAGTTAAGCCTATTTTTATTGTATAATAAAATTGAAAAAGTTTACTATTTCTCCTTACGTGAATAGAGTTTTGATCTTTAATGTTTGCAAACCCATTTAATAATGAGAATTCATTCTCTAAAGAAAGAATTATATTATTATCTGGATTGAGCGAACAGTATACTTTGGGTGATATACTAGTTGTAAAACAAGTTATACCGTAATTTGCAACGACAGCAGTACTAAGTGTACTTGTTTTATTACCGCCAAAATATCCAACTCCTATCTTAGGTTCTACACTCAAAAAAGATATTCGATGAAAAAAGAAATCATATCCTCCATGTAATACTCCACCGCCTAACTTCTGATTAGAATCAAAATCTCCAAACAAACCATCCAATCCAATAGAAAAAGCTCCCTTAATAAAATCTCTGGAATGGACGATAATATGACTACATGTGACAAATATACAAAATATAATCAGTCTTCTTACACTCATAGTCATTTTGCTTCTTTCACAATTTTCATGCCTCTCCAGTCATTACCTAAACGTCCACAAATAATGGCTTCCCCTCCTCTCATTTTAAAACTATTCTGACTTAATGTTTTAGAAACTGCTTTAGCCCAACTGATAATATTTGATGGAAGTTTTTCTGGATTTATTGTCACATAGATATTAAATTTACTAGAGAACACATGAGTTATCGATTTTTCATCATAAGTTTTTCTTACGTCATCTAAAATAATCAAATATACTTGTGATCTAGTGGCTAAGGATACGGCATGAACGGTGGGTTTACGCCCTGAACCTATGGCAGAATTACCCCTTTTTAGGAAAATTTTGAGGCCTTCTCCCACGACATTAAGAATATCTTTCATCTCTACCTCAGCAACATACAGGTCAAGAAGATTACCTTTTCCGATTGAAGGTATTTGAGCCGGTGTAATGCCACCAACGATCGGGATAGATTGTTTGGGAATTCCCTTAAGTGAAGGATCATCAATCTTAGTGACCAATATGATATTTTTCCATCCGATACGTAATTCATCAGCCTTAGTTTTGGTCCATCCAATAAAATTCTTCTTCTGCATCATTCCGGTAACACCTGACTCAGAATATACAACATAATGATATGCATATAATCTTCCCCGTACTCGTCTTTTCTTATTGAATTTTACGTTGTAGTATTTATCGTTGCCAAAGAGTCCTTGTCTAATCCCTCCTAACCATGTATGCCTATCTGCATTAAATTTGGGAAAACTATTATAATTAGGCTCAGAAACGGACGCTCTAGTCGAAATATCCTCAGTATTCCAACTATCATCAGGCAAATCTATTTCTTCCTCTAAGATACTATCAGGAAATGTTTTGTAACGGTAAATTCCATCAGATAACTTATATAATTTATCACCGACCAGAATTCCCAAAGAATCCATCTTGTATACATTACGAAATTGGGTTTCTTTTTCTTTAGGAAAAAAGTAGGTACCATTATGATTTATCTTATAAATAGTATCATTGACTTGTAGTTCTCCCAAGGGATTCAAAAGTGCAGCGAAAGCTTTGTTAGGTACTAGCGTATCGTAGCCAAGAGCTTCATAATAATTCTCACCAGTCGCACGGGTAAGTTTGTTGCATGGTGATAATAAACTCTCAAAAGTAATACTTCGTGTTTGACCTATTTTACTCGTACTCTTTTCCCCCATTTGTATTGCAGAAAGTAAATCTTGCGATGATTTAAAAGCTAATCTCTCAAAACGATTCAATTCTTTAAAGACTGTTTGTTGCGATCCTTGCTCAATAAAAGGATAAGTTTCATCTTTACATGATCCCCAAAGTGCAGGGCAGACGATAGTAAAAAAATAAATAGAAATACTTTTCATTCTCATAATTAAGAGGTTGTTTTAAAATATTTGAAATATAATTTTATGAATGTTTTCGTATCAGCCTAATATTTACTTTATTAGAAGTGACTGAACACAAAACAAATATGTATCAGACTTATTTAACAGAAATAGGGTGGCAATATCTAATAAAAGTGTTGAACCTGCAAGCAAGAAAACGAAAATATGATGTAATCTTACCGTCATACTTCTTTTCAGTAGATGTAAGTATTTCTGTGACAGTCAAGTTTCCACCCCATTTATCCTTGTCGGCAATAAGTTCCTCCCCACGGAATATGCGGCGTGTCCTTGACTCGATCCTGCCATGCTCCGAGTATGGGCCTGCCATGTAGGTATCTGTTTTCAAAGAAAGAAATTATCCGACTGATATGGAAACTTCGTTAAAAAAAGATTTCAACCATTTTCAGACAGGCTCTAAGTGTGAAAAATAGCTAGTCCTTTTGTAAAACTACCCTTAAAAAATTATTTTATGTCTATAATTTTTCTTTTACTATCCATTTTCATTATTGTTGTGGGATAAAAAAGGAATATGGAGTCTAACAATGTGTCTTGAATATCAATGATAGATCTTGAAACTGTTTCTATTGATATTGATCCATCGTTATTTATAAACACAAATGTATTTATTCCATCAGAGATTGCATTTTCCTTTATTTTATTTAAATCATGCTTTCTCAACTTTATCCTATTTAATGCAGAATTGTACTGTTGATACGGTGGAATAATATAGCATTTTTGCCATTTATCATTTCTCAGAGAATCGAGTCTAAATTCGGTTTCTGGTTTTATTCCTGATAACTTTCTTTCGAAAGTTACCTTTGATACCACCTCTTTTTGGCAACTAAGCAAAGAAAATAAGATTGCTAAAAACAGATATGGCTTATGGATGTAATTTTGTTTGTAATTTTCCATCATTTTTATATTTTATTATTTCCTTAAATAAACGTTCTTCTGACCATTTATTTTGTTTTGCTAGATCTCCCAGTTGATAACCAATGGAGTTATTAAATAGATCCATATTCTTCTCTGCAATATCTTGTCCCGGATTTTGTTCATGTGCATCACCGAACTCTTTTGCCAGATTTGCATTTTCTGAAAGCGTGTTGAGAGCACTCCAATAAACATGTCTTACCGCATCGCCCTCTCCATTGTGCTGTCCTGGAAATTTTTTAGCTGCTTCACTAGCTTTTCTTGCGTTATCATGAAATTTTTTAATTACTTGTGGATGTCGCATAAGGAAGCGCTTTTCTGCTTCAGTCAGCCGACTATAATCGCCACCAGATGAAGAACTATCTGAGGAACTTTCATTGCCATGTTCTTTAAGCCATTTGCTGTGTAGGAACTCAAGAAAAGCTTCATCATATGGATCTGAACAGATATGACTCATTTGTCGACATAAATCTCCAAGAATTGTAACTTCGGGAATCCACCCGGCATCTATAATACCGGCTCTGGTAATAGGAGCATTTATAATATCCCAAAAATTTTCTGGTAGCCCAATGATGGTAAATCTTATAATATTTGCTGATTTGATATTTGAAATAAATAGATAATAGGAATTGTGTTCAGGATTGGCCTGTGCTAGCAGAGGAACACATAAATGGAGTGTGTCTTGTTTCTGAAGAACCATAGAAACATTTTCCCATTTAGGGCTTAAAATCAAGTTCTTATAAAGTTCTGTATTATTAAAGTTTTCATCAAAATTGATTTTGGAATAATTAATGATGTCAGTTATTTGGCTCTTTAATAGTCTTGAGGAATCAGATTGTTCATTAGGAGTAATAATAGGGATATTATTATCCCAAGCATTGTCTTCATTGCCACAGGATATAAAAACTAAAAAAAATAGACTGAGAAAGAGTGGTACAAAATACTTCATAATGTTTAGGTTAGGTTATAAATGATCTAATGTATTTGCCGCAAATATATTATAATGCAACTTAATTTAAGTTCTTAACCTTACAGAAAATGTTGGGCAAGATAACAAATACCTAATTGTAGGTATTTGTTGGAGGTGTGGAAAATGTTTTTGCAACAAGGGTATATCCTTAGGTGAGAATAATATCGTAACAATTAACATTGTTAACTCCCTTTCTCAGCCATTTTTATTCTTGTGTGCAAATAACAAGCCTTTTGCATTTAAAACACTTGTTATTTGCATCCAAAGAATAAACTTTAACTCTGTGTTAAAACAAAGCTTTTACTGACAGATGTTTTGAACTTTGAATGGTTTGTATTTCAGCTTGTTAAGTCTGATCTTTACTTCTTAGGCTTACTGAAGATCTCTGCAGGCTGGAACCGATATACTTGCTTTTTTGTCAACTATACACAGGGGATTTGCACTATCCGTTTATTTCCTTTTTGCCCTGTTCAGTGCCGCTATCAGATACCTTCCTTTTGCCCCTATGTCACTCCAGCAAGTGTTGGCAATCAGCCGCCACACCGTCGTTCCCTTTCTTCCATAGTCCGATAGCCTGAGAATGGCATTTACCTCGCTTACCTCGTTGATCCCCAATCTTTGGAGCGTATCCGTCAGTCCCGGATAATTGTGTGTCATTGTATTGAAAGCGTATCCCGGTATCGGGAGAGAAACAGAATCCTCCTTCCTTTCTTCCTCCTTCCCCTCGGGGGGAGCTGAGGGGGGTAATTCTTTATTTTCCTTTGCTCTACTTTTCTTTACTTTACTTTGTCCGGAATTGCATGCATTTTTTGCGTTAACGGCTACATCGTGTACTACATTTCCCGGGCTAACGGCTACATCTCCTGTGCCGACAGCTGCTTTTCCTTCTTTAAGCGGCTTGGGTTGTTCAATTTCCTGTTGTGTGGATGCATTGTCCGGTTTGCCGCTTTCCTTTTCGGGTTTATCGTTTTCCTTTTCCGTTTTCACCATCAGGTAGGGGAGTTCCGACAACTCTCTCTTTCTCCGCTTTGTCGCCTCCATCCATACCTTCTGTATGTTTTCCGAGGTCAGTATTCCGTTTTCCAGATAGCTGTTTTTGTCCATTATCCCTTTGATGAAGAGGATCTCAATGATGCCCTGCACCTCAGCGGCCTGCACTTCCCTTCCCGCCTTGTTGGCAAAGATCAGGCACTGCTCTTCATCCCAACGGATGAAGTATCCCTCCTTGTATATCTTACACAGCAGTTTCAGTACAATTGCCGAGCCCTTTATTCCGTATTTAGCTTCTATCACTTCCATTGCGTTCTCTTCCATGAAGTTCACGCCCACTGGGAAATAGTTGATTCCGTCATATATTGTTGCCATATTTGTTTTTTTAGATTAGTTGTTTGTACTTTCAATAATACATTTACCACAAATTACCCCGGATTCCCAAAGACGTTTTCACTTGATTCCTCAAAATAGAAATCATTCATCGGTGAAAATCCGTGTAATCTGTGGTGGCGCCCTATACGATCGGTCTCC
>OGFJ01000643.1_pt1 | contig 29312 bp, 19 predicted proteins | sample 1570861 | NCBI WGS metagenome assembly OGFJ01 (sample SAMEA2582060, study PRJEB24529) | metagenome | biome: Human gut stool | place: China | collected 2011
ATGATTATGGCATAACTTGAAGTGAATAAAAAGGTACTCGTATTCTACCGTTTACGAAGTTTGCAGTTATTATTGCCAGACATAATGGTAAATGGGTATTTTGCAAGCACAAGGAAAGAAATACATGGGAGGCACCGGGGGGACATAGAGAAGATGGTGAGGATATTCTTGAAACAGCCAAACGAGAACTATATGAAGAAACAGGAGCAATAACTTTTGATATTACTCCAATTTGTATATATTCTGTGACTGCACCAGATAATTTCGATGGAATGGAGACTTTTGGAAAATTATTCTTCTCAGATATACATACATTTGAAAAAGAGCTTCACAGTGAAATTGAAAAAATAGCAATTATGGATGAACTACCGATTAATTGGACTTACCCAGAAATTCAACCCAAACTGCTAGAAGAAGCAAGAAAAAGAGGATTTTGCCCCAAAAAGGACGAAATAAAATGGCTATTTTTTGATGTTGGGTCGACATTGGTTGATGAAAGCAAAGTTTATGAAGACAGGATGAAAAGGATAGCGGATTTATCAGGTTTAACTTACGAGCAAATTTATAAATATGCCATGTCGTTTTATAAAGAAAACAAAAAAGGAGATTTAGAGGTAGCAAGGCAATTGGGGGTGAAATTACCTAAATGGGAATCGCAATACGAGAGGCTGTATACAGACACTAAAGATTGTTTGAAAAAGTTAAGTAGAATTTATAAAATTGGTGTAATTGCAAACCAATCATTAGGAACTTCTGAGAGATTAGAAAATCTTGGAGTACGAAAATATATTGATTTGATTATCGCATCAGCAGAAGAAGGCGTTTCAAAACCTGATAGGCGCATATTTGAAATTGCATTGGAAAGAAGCTGTTGTAAGCCAGAGAATGCAGTCATGATTGGTGACCGTATTGATAATGATATTGTACCCGCAAAACAGTTGGGTATGAAAACTATATGGGTAAAACAGGGATTAGGAAGTTTGTGGAATATAACAGATGAGAGTGAAAAAGCTGATATGGAAATTAATAACTTATCTGATGTATTAAAATATTTATAGGGGATAGGTCTATAAAATAAGATTCAAATTACAATTGTTCTTGCAGAACATATGATATATGTTAGGGTGAAGTATCGCACAATATCTAATAAATATGACAGATTGGAAATCTCTTATAATCAAGAATTGTCAGTGAAAGAGCGGATTCGTAATCGACTTGATGATGTGCTGAGTGAGAATGAACAACTTCGTAGTGTAGAAATGGATTATCAGAGAACAAAAGCGGTACTTGGTTCAGATGTGGTGCAGTCGGCAGTGAGGACAGCGAGACAGAGGGAACAGGCGATTGAGGAACAGAGATATGCTGTAAGAAGAAAACATGATAGAGGCGCAAGGTAATTTGATACAAAAGTATGGGTGGTCGTTCTAAGAGTAGGAACGACTGCCTTTTTGTATAGATAAGAATTGCCAGAATAAGAGCAGAGGGATATAATTGAAACAATTAAACTGGAATTTCTGGAGGAACTTGAAATATGAAGGCAAGAAAATTAAAAGATGATATTACAATAGGCGTATTCTCTTCATCATCACCAATTTCTGCAACTGTCCCTGTTCGTTATGAACGAGGAGTCAAATATTTAGAATCTAAAGGTTATAAAATAATAAATGGGCAGTTATACCGAAAAAAGGATAACTACCGTTCTGGAACAATTCAGGAAAGAGCACAGGAGTTTAATCAACTCTTATACAATGAGGATGTTCAGATTCTAATGGCATCCATTGGCGGAAACAATACAAACTCAATTTTACCATATATTGATTATGAATATTTAAAGAAGCATCCCAAAATAATTATTGGATATTCAGATGTTACCGCCTTATTGCTTGCTATTTACGCAAAGACAGGGCTAATTACTTTTTATGGACCGGCTGTTGCATCTTCGTTTGGGGAGTTGCCTCCTTTTGTTGATTGGACATTTGATAGTTTTAACTCTATGATAAAAGGGACAATATCTTTTCCTTATTGTTATGAAAAGCCAGAGGTTTGGACAGAAGAGTTTATCAATTGGGCTGAACAAGACAGGTCAAAAGAGCAACTTGGAAATGATTGGATATGCGTGAATCCAGGGATTTGTCAGGGGAGAATGATAGGCGGAAATCTTAACACAATGGAGGGCTTTTTTGGAACTGAATATATGCCGGAGATTAAAAAGGGAGATATTCTGTTTATTGAGGATTCGTTAAAAGATGCGTGTACAATAGAACGTTCTTTCTCATTGTTGAAACTTGCTGGTGTATTTGAAAAAGTAAGTGGAATAATCTTGGGAAAACATGAAAAATTCGATGATAATGGAACTGGAAAATGTCCTTATGAAATTCTATTAGAAGTTTTAGGAGATACTAAAATTCCTATATTAGCTGATTTTGATTGTTGCCATACACACCCTATGCTTACTATGCCTATCGGATGTGAAGTGATGATGGATGCAGCAAATAAGAAAGTTGTATTGATGGAATCTCCATTGAATTAAGTAACAACTTTTGACTTAGAAAATCGATAAATCGGAATTTTGAGGTGAAAATGTGATGGAAATTAAAATTGAAAAAGCATTACCGGAAGATGCTGAAAACATATTAGAATGCTATAAAAACATGAGAATTAAATTGCTGTGAGACGAGTTTGAATAATCCACACAATTTGACAAAGCCAGTATTTATGCGAGTTTCAAACAAATTTGCTTAGTATCTGGAAACAAAATGGCAACATTTTGTGGTTATTCGGCGAATAAAAATTTTATTTCATAACGTATATAAAGAAACCTTACTGATTTTCAGAAGTAAAAAACTGAATATCGGTAAGGTTTTCTTTTTCCTTATTTTTCTTTTTTAGTCAATTCTTTTACGAGGTAATCACTCAATTCCTGAGATGGTATCTTGGCACGTTTCTGGTAAGTATCCAGTTCCGGATACTTATATCTCCATTCATCATATTCTTCCTTGCTGATTTCACCGTTTTTCAGTTTGTCAGCCTGTTCCATCCATGAACGAAGCATTTCATCGACAGATGAGCCGGGAGTAGATATGGAAGAGTCAAGGCAGAGATTAGGCTGCCCATCTACATTTTTTACCTTTAGACCATACATATCTTCCAGTGCAAATAGTGTGTGCATCAGACCTATATGAGTATCAATATCTGGAACTGTTAAGGCATGAGTATTGATATCAAAGATCTGAGACATTTGTTTTACAAGATCAATCTTAGGAACTCTGGCTTCAGATTCATACTGAGCCATGCGGACATCTGAGGTTTTTCCCATGAATCCCAGTTGTTCTCCGAGTTGCTTTTGTGTCATGCCTTTGCGGTTGCGAAAAAATTTGATACGTTGTCCGATTGCCATTCTTGTTTGCCTCCTTATAGTGGTCATTCGTGTTGCCGTAATTAATTGTGATAGAAAATAAAACAATTCTGTTTAGGTTCAGTATAGCATGAGCAATTTCGGATAGCAAGAAGAACTTAAACAAAAGAATTTAATATTCGCATAGAATCGCTTGACTTAAATTAAAATGTTTAGTATCATGCAAATGTAGCAACCTAAACAAAATGCGTTAAGATAGAAAGGAGAGATGCGATGTGACGAACAGAACTTTTATGACAGTAGAAGAAGTTGCAGCGGAACTGGGAGTTTCCAAGTCTTATGCTTATAAGATTGTCAAACAGCTAAATGAAGAATTACAGAAGCTGGGTTATCTTACGGTAGCTGGCAGAGTAAACACTAATTATTTCCGCAAAAAAGTATGTTACAGCGAAATGTAAGAGAAAGAGAGGAGAATTTGTATGAGTATTTACAAAGATAATGTCACTGGGAAGTGGCGAGTGGTTTATCGGTATACCGACTGGACAGGGAAAACGAAACAGACTTCAAAACGAGGATTTCCTACGAAGCGAGAAGCGCAGATGTGGGAACACGAACAAATGTTAAAGCATGATGCAAAACTGGATATGACTTTCGCAAGTTTTTATGAAATCTATGTAGAAGATAAAAAGGAACGAATCCGGGATAACACATGGGGAACTAAGAATAATATTGCCAGAACAAAAATTCTTCCATACTTTGGGGAGAGAAAGATTGCAGAAATTGAACCAAAAGATGTGATTGCATGGCAGAATCATTTGCTTGCATTTAAGAGAGCGAATGGAAAAGGGTATTCTGCTTCATATCTGCGGAAAATCCACAGCCAGTTAAGTGCCATTTTCAATCATGCAGTTGATTTTTATCATTTGCCTTCTAATCCGGCACAGAAAGCTGGAAATATAGCAATAGAGGAATATAAGGAAATGTTGTTCTGGACGAAAGAAGAGTATTTGAAATTTGCAGATGTGATGATGGATAAACCAGTTTCTTACTACGCTTTTGAAATGCTTTACTGGTGTGGTATCCGTGAAGGAGAGTTGCTTGCCCTGACACCAGCGGATTTTGACTTTACAACGCATACACTGCGAATTAACAAATCATATCAAAGATTAAACCGGGAAGATGTGATTACCCCACCAAAGACATTTAAAAGTAACAGATTTATCAAGATGCCACAATTTATATGTGATGAGATGCAGGATTATATGGAAATGCTTTACGGTCTGAAGGAAGACGAAAGAATTTTCACAATTTCCAAATCTTATCTGCATCATGAAATGAATAGAGGCTCAAAAATATCTGGGGTGAAGCGAATCCGTGTGCATGATTTGAGACATTCCCATGTATCGTTATTGATTAATATGGGATTTACGGGATTAGCAATCGCAGACCGAATGGGACATGCATCAATCTGGCGGTGCTGATTCACGTCGATCACGATTTAGTATGGATATGCCATTTTTTCTTTGCATGGCATTAACCGGTTTCTCCAATATGTTTGTAAATATTAATGCATCCAAGATTACTGCAAGTTGGTTTGAGCAGGAAAAGCTAGGAATTTTGATGGGTATATTTGCATTTTGCGGACAACTTCCGGGAGCCTTTGCGACAGCAACGACGGCAGTTTTGTTTGATAGCAGGACATCTGCTTTTATTGTATCAGCAATATTCTGTATTAGTGTATTTGTTTTATGGTTGTTTTTTGTGAAAGATAAGCCAGAGGATACAATGGAAGAAAGGGAGAAGATAGATCAGGAAAATCAACCTTCCATTGGGGATTCTCTTAAGGTAGTACTTTCTAATAAAGGTATATGGCTGGTTTCTATTTGCATTATGATGGCTCTTGGCAGTACGGTAACTTTATCCACTTTTATGCCGATGGCATTGCAGACCATGTATGGAATAGATTTGAAAGTATGTGGTACGATTGCATCTATGTTGACATTGGGAAATTGTATTGGTTCTATTACAGGTCCCATTGTATTCTCTAAAATCAAAAATGTTAAAGTGTTTGTATCAGGAGCTGCCGTGTTGAGTTTTGCCGGAATTATTATGTGTTGGAGATTTCCGTCCATATTCGTTTTACACATACTGGTTCTTTATACTGGAATTATGCTTGGAGCGTCAATGCCTATTTTCCTTTCCGCACCGGTTTTGTTAGAAGGAATTGGAACTAAATATGCAGGAAGTGCGGCGGGTGTCATCTCTACATTACAGCTTCTTGGAGCTGTTTTGATTCCAACTTATATCTTAACACCAATTGCGGGAGATAATTATAGTTTGTTGTTTATGCTTGCATCCATATGTATGGTAATTATGTTCCTCTGTGGGCTGTTACTCCCTCAGTTCGGAAACAATCAAAAGTAAGAATCACAAAATAAATGAAAATCTTCCTATGTTGCAATGAAATTGCTGTCGCAAGCCAAATTTCAAGCATAGGAGGATGTCCAAATTAGAGTGTTTCGCAGATGAAGCAGGATATTAATAAATAGAGAAGCATATTTTCATCCAGGTAATCCAGTGAAATATGGAGCAGGTCTTCGATTTTTCGTAGCCGGTAGATCAAGGTGTTTCTATGAAGATGAAGCGTCCGGGCAGTCTCCGCTATATTTCTTCCGTTGATAAGATAGCATTTTAAATTATGAATGAGTGTGAGATCCTGCTCCATATGGCTTTGCCACAGGGATAAAACAGCTGGGTGGCAGAAGCCCGGCAAGGAGTTTTTTTCCTTAAGGACACCATATAAAACATGTAGAAAGGCTTCATCAAACCTTTGAATATGTTTTTGAGGCTCCAAAGGGTAAGATTTCATAAGCCTGCATTGTCCATATGCCATGGAAAGATCCGTGAATCTAAAAAAACGGGTGCTTATATAGACCTTAAGGGAAAGCCGTTTTAGCAAATCCTCCAGTGCGGCGTATGATTTTTCATAATCAGGATCAAAATCCCGCCTGCGGCAAACCGCAACAATAGAATGTTCAAAATAGAGGACAACTCCATGAGGCAGAATGTTTTTTATCTGGTGAATATAGGCAGACTGACGGGTATCCGAGACGTCAGATTCTGGAAGGGAAAATTGATAAAGATACCAAATATCCTCGTTCGTATAATTTCTGGCTTGGAGATAATAAGAGGTAGAAAGCTCATCTGCCGGATATCCCTGTAAAAGCCGTATAACATAATAGTTTTCTTCATCCTGCAAAAGAAAAGGCTGAATCTGGTGATTCATAGCAAGCTCTGTAAAATGAACGACTTCTAATAACAAAGCCTTTTGTGCTTCCGTAAAGGGACCGTTCATATCTGTCGTACCGAATGCTCCAAAGTTTTTTCCCTCAAAATAAAGCGGAGCGGTCAGAGAGTGATGGGATGGATCCTGACGAAAGACGCTGGAGATTAAGCGGTTTCCGCTGTGAATTTCCTGCATAACTCTCTGGTGTTCGTCAGGATATATGGATTCTGTCGGTGTAAAGCCGAAATTGATAACCTCGTCCCAGAGAGTTCCCTCGATTTTTTCCTGAAATTTCCCGGTATAATGCAGCAGCTTTCCGGTTGGAGAAAAAAGGGCAATCGGGTTGCAAAGAAAGGTGGCCGCATAATCAAGCAGATCTGAAACGTCTTTGTTTTCGATAATTATCTTTAGGCATTGCTCATACCAGGCATAGTACTTATCAAAAATATCCAGAAACTCATGGAATACCTTATGAAAAGGCTCGTCCGTATATAAGATGGCGGCATGCTCCATCCAGGAAGGGTTTATCTGTCCCTCCTTTGATCCGGTTTTGGTACAGAAAATCAGGAACCGGGGCTTACGTATATCCCATTCCCTATCAAGGAAAGAGCTCTCTTGTGTTAAATACAGAAAATCATTATCGATTATTTCCATGGAATCATCAAGCATGCGGGCATGCCGGAATAATTGATCTAAGCCCGTAGATTTATAAAAAATCCTGTATTTATCAGGAATCCAGTCAAGGATGACAGAAATGCTCATAGATTTCATTGCAAAAAACTCCTTTGGTTATTTTTGACGAAAAAAGACAGTATAAATGAATTATATAACTGATGACGGGAGATGGCAACTGCTTTACTATGAATATATAGGAAACACTATTCAGGCGCCGACAGTTAGAGAGGAGATAATATAATTCAGACAAAAGGAAGGAGGCAATAAAAAGAGCTGAGGGAGCATCCTATAAAGGGGTATCGATTTTTTAATATTATAACTATATAGTGAAAGGATTATTTTTTATGAAAAAGATATTGTTAAATGGAGTAGACGGAAATTTTGGAAGCAGATCAGCCCGTGTATTGCTGGAAAAATATCCTCATGAAGCTTTGATTTTTACGGCTCCAACAAAAAATGGTCTTGAAAAATACCAGGAAATGGGCATTGAAACCAGAATTGCCGATTTTAACAATGCGGAAAAACTGACGGAAGCATTTAAAGATGCGGATACAGTTATTCTGATCTCCATGCCATTCGTTGGACCGAAAAGAAGAGCGGCACATAAAATTGCAATTGATGCGGCTGTGGCGGCAGGTGTAAACAAACTGGTTTATACATCGATTGTAGGAGCCGGACATGAGGATATCAATGCTTACGAAGTAAACGATCATGTATGGACCGAAAGGTATATCAAAAAACAGCCCATCCATTATTTGATTCTTCGGGATTCCCAATATGCGGAAGCAATGGTCTCCACATTTGTGGAAGCAGTTGAAAATACAAACGGCATCATCCGCAATAACATGGGAGATGGGAAAATGGCATTTGTTTCGAGGGATGACTGTGCGCTTGCGGCGGCCTGTGCGGCAATGTCTGATTGGGAAGATCGAATTATTGATATAAATGGAGCCGAGCTTCTGACAATTGCACAGTACATGGCAATCGCCTCGGAGGTTACGGGTAAAAAGACGGAATATCAATATATCAACGATGATGAGATGTATGAGTTCTTTGACTCCATCGGCGTTCCAAGGACAACGGAGGAAATGTGGGCGGACACGGCGAAGAACTTTCCATTTTGCTCAGATGGAATGGTGTCCTTTGGCAGGGCAATCCGTCTGAATCAAATGAGTACATTTACAGATGATTTTGAAAAGCTGACGGGGCAAAAGCCCATCACGGTAAGAGAAATGTTTGAAGATATGGAAAATCATTTAATCGGAACAAGAACATCTACAGATAATTAAAAACAGTAGGAGGACGAAAAATGGCAGAAATGATGAATCCGGCGCTGGAAGGCGCCACCTTATTGTTCCCACAGGGATCTTTTATTACGGCATATGCTTATACGGGCGTGGAGGATGAGATCAAGGCATATCAGACCAGCGCATGGATTGGAACGGCGCTTATGACATCCCCCATTTATGATGTATACGGACCGGATGCCGTTAAATTAATGGGACAGGTTTGTACAAATGATTTTACCACGCTGGGAATGAACGGCATACGCCATGCCGTAATGTGCAATGAGAAAGGTCAGATTCTGACAGACGGCGTTGTAATCCGTATCGGAGAAGATCGTTACAGAACCTACTGGCTTGATCCGGTGATCTCTTATTATGTCAATACATCAGATCTGGATGTGCATGGCGAAAACATGAGCGGAAAGGAATATTTTATCCAGATTGACGGTGAAAAGTCCTTAGAGATTCTGGAAAACGCATTCCAGGCCAATCTTCACGACATCAAATTCGGCAGACATAGAATCCAGGAGGTAAACGGAAAACAGGTACGCATCATCCGGCTTGGCATGTCCGGCAACCTTGCTTATGAAATTCACGGAGATATGGCGGATTATGCGGAGATCTATAATCTGGTATGGGCGGCAGGTGAAAAGCTGGGAGCAAGAAAGCTTGGGCTCCAGGCTTATAACCTGTTTAACCATACGGAGGCTGGATTCCCGAATATCAATCTTCACTATCCGCTTCCGTGGCTGGAAACCAGCGAGAAAATGACAGAATATATGCGCACAGTGCCTCAGTTATCCATGTTCAATCTCAATCGAAGGCTTCTCGGAAGTGTGGGGGATGATCTTCAGGCTCGCTTTGTTACTCCCTATGATGTGGGATGGGATTTCCTGATTAAATATAATCATGACTTCATTGGAAAAGAAGCCCTTCTTGAAATGTCGAAAAAGCCACAAAAAAAATGCGTAACCCTGGAATGGAACGCCAAGGATGTGGCAGAAGTCTTTGCAACCATGCTCAGCCCTGGGGAGGAACCCTGCGAGGATATTACCAAACCATCCGCTCTTGAATACTATTTCTGTGTCAGAGAGTTTGGTTTTGAGTACCGGGCAGATAAGGTGCTGGCTGCAGATAAGGAGATCGGGATCACAAGCGGAAAAATCATCTCTTATACCTATAACAGCATGATTTCTTTGGCCTTTATTTCCGCAGAATATGCCAAAGAAGGAACGGAGCTTGAAATACTCTGGGGAACGCCGGGAACCCGCCAGATGAAGGTTCGCGCAAAGGTTGCCAGATTCCCGTATAATCAGGATTATATCCGTAATGAAAAGCGGGATGTTTCGGATATACCTGTTTTTGAAAGATGAAACCGGAGATGATTACATAGGGAAAATAAAATTTATGTGTTCCCCTGCAGAGTTTTCAAGCTTTGCAGGGGATCTGCGAGACTGTGAGAAAAAGTCTGTAAATAAGATTCTTCTATGATATGCAAGGGTGGCAAGCCTGAAAATCAGGCTTCTCACCCTTGTTTTATATATAACAGTTGTTGAATGGCATGTCAAGAGCAGGCGGTTTTCCGCCCGTCTTATTCGCCTGTTTATTCGTTACTCTGGGAGGCGTCCTTCGTACATAATACTCAGTTCACCATACACCTGTGCCCAGTTGCGGATCGTACTGGTCCATTTCTTCGTAGCTTCAAATGTGGCAAGATGCAGTGCCTTTAATAGAGCTGTATCGCTTGGAAATACGCTTCTCTGGCGATTCAGTTTCCGGTAGGTAGAATTCAGGGATTCAATAGCATTTGTAGTATAAATCACCGTTCTGACCGTCGTTGAAAATTTAAAGATCGGCGAGATTGCGTCCCAGTTATCCTTCCAGCGCTTCATGGAATTCGGATATTTCGGTGTCCATTTTTCTGTTACACGCTCTAAGGCTGCCAGAGCTTTCTTTTCATCTGTGGCCTGATAAATGGTTTTCAGATCCGCAGCGAAGGCTTTTCTGTCTTTATCCGGGACATATTTCAACGTGTTTCTTACCTGGTGTACAATACAGCGCTGGTATTCCGTCTTTGGAAAAGCTGCTGCGATCGCTTCTTTGATTCCGGTTAAACCATCGGCACAGATGATTAATACATCTTTGACACCACGATTTTTCAGTTCATTCATAATGGAAAGCCAGTATTTTGCGCTTTCGTTATCGCCAACACTGATGGTTAAAACTTCTTTTTTTCCTTCCGTGTTGATTCCCAGAATCACGTAAGCAGCAAGCTTTCGGATCACGCCATTATCCCTTACAGAATAATGGATTGCATCAATGTAGAGAATGGGATAGACCTCGTCCAGTGGCCGGTTCTGCCAGTCTTCGATCTGTGGCAGGATCTTATCAGTCACATCAGAAATAAAGCTTTCAGAAGTTTCAAAGCCATAAATATCTTCGATGGTTTCGGAAATCTGCCGGGTAGTCATTTCTTTGGCATACATGGAAATGATCTTCTGATCAATATCGGAAATATCTTTCTGACGTTTTTTCACAATCTGTGGTTCAAACGTTGATTTGCGATCCTGTGGCACTTCGATTTCCATCGAGCCATACCGGCTGTTGACCTGTTTCCGCTTATAACCATTGCGATAATCATCATTATCTGAGCGTTCGGATTTTTCGTAACCAAGATGATCATCCATTTCAGCTTCCATCATTTCCTTAATGGTGCCGCCTAAAAGATCCTTGAGCGCATCCTGAATGTCTTCTGCAGAATGGATATCGTACTCTTCCAGGAGCTGATGGATGATGTTTCGTTTTCCTTCTGTCATTTGTACACGATGTACAGGTTTCTTTTGTCTTGCCATAATAAAAGGCCCTTCTAATGATATTTATTGTATCATAGAAGAACCTTATAAACATTATTTTACAGAAAAAGTTTCATCCTCTCAAAAAAGGAATGGAAAGTTACTGTTTTAGTAGCTTCCATTCCTTTTTTGAGAGAGAAGGGTAATTTCTTTCTGATTAAAAAGGTTGTTACATTCATCTATAATAGCTTCAACTGTGCGTACCTGTGAAGGAGTGAGTCGACGGAGCTTATCTGAAAGAATCAACAGATCCTTATCTATAATTTCACCAGTGAGTAAATAATCGGCACTTACTTCTAAAGCAGAGGAGATTTTTAGCAGATTTTCAGGCCTCATTGCTCGCTTCCCTGATTCAGCATAAGAAACAAACTGGGTAGTGACTTCCCCTTTTTCTGCAAGTGCTTCTTGAGTGAGTCCCAGCTTTTTTCGACGATCCATAATTCTTTTTCCGATTTCCTGTAAACATAATTCGCTATCCGACATTAGTATAAGACATCTCCTCTCGTATTGTTAAATTATATCCACAATAGATGATAAAAATAAGCGTCTACTGTTGACTAAAATCAACAATACGATATATAATCGGAGATAAATATTGAAAAATCTTGGATGCATAACAAGTAGAAAAAGTAGTGTATGGGAATACAAAAAAGCGAACAGCTATAATGAAAGAAAATGAATTCTCAGGAGGACTATGATTATGGAACAGATGGATTTTTCAATAGAGCTATCAGAAAGTGAGATAGAAAAATTTGCAGATTATCTATACCAGAAAGAAAATGCAAAGGCAACAATCAATAAATATATGGCAGATATAAAAAAGTTTTTATCTTTTTTGGCAGATGATAAGCGGATCAATAAAAAAGTATTGTTGCAATATAAAGAATGGCTTGCTCAAAAATATGCTGTCAATAGTGTTAATTCAATGCTTGCCGCCTTGAATCAGTTCCTGGAATTTTTGAATGTAGGAAAGCTGAAAGTGAAAAGAATAAAAGTGCAGAAGCAGCCTTTTTTACAGGATCAGAAAGAATTGACAGAAAAAGAATGCAGGAAATTGATTGCAACAGCTATGGCAGAAGGAAAAGAACAGCTTGCATTGTGTATTGAAACAATAGCATGTACAGGAATTCGGATTAGCGAAATAAAATTTTTTACAGTGGAGCGTGTAAAATCTGGAAAGATAGAGATTTATAATAAAGGAAAGTATAGAAGGATTTTTTTGCCGAAGGTATTGCAAAGGAAACTTCTTTCCTATTGCCATAATAACCAAATAGCAGAAGGTTGGATATTTGTCACGAAAAATGGGAAGTTAAAAGACAGAAGTAATATTTGGAGAGAAATGAAACGATTAAAAGAAAAGGCAGGAGTAGCAGAATCAAAAATATTCCCGCATAATTTTCGACATCTATTTGCAAGAATTTATTATAAAGTGACAAAAGATATTACAGGTCTTGCTGATTTACTTGGACATAGCAGTATCAATGTAACGAGAATATATACAGCAACTACAGAAACAGTGTTCCAAAAGAAGCTGGATAAGATTGTCGAACAGGAAATATTGGAATGTACAACATAATATCTGTTATGTTGTTTATGGACAGATTAAGTTTCGTACGATATAATGTTAAATAACACCCTGCTATCTGTTATGCTGTTCATATTACATAGTTCCTTTCTGATTTTTTGGTAGCTGTGCCCTATTTAAGTACCGCTCTTGGTAAATTGGCTATAATCTTTATTATTTTTATTGCTTAAAGTTCTCTTTTAGAGAAAATGAATGACTTGCAGAAATAGGGTAGAACAGGTTAATAGAGGCACTGTACAACATAACAGATATTATGTTGTATTGATTTGGCAATGGATAAGGAGTAACGATGGCATATACTGTAAGAAAATTACTTGAATCAGAACAATTTCCAAAAATGAAGCTGCTTTGCGGTGAAAAAGGTCTAGATTTGGAAGTGAAAGGCATTCGAATAATCGAAATTGAAGATATGGAGCGATACCTGACGGGTGGTGAAATACTCATAACCAGTCTTCAGGTATATTTATCATGCAGTGATCGAGAAGTAGAGCAGCATTTTGAAGATTTAGTTAAAAGTGATATAAGTGGATTCATTGTAAAGAAAAGAAAAGAATATGATCCTACAGGACGCAGATTGAGTTTATTAGAAAAACACTGCAAAAAATATGAAATTCCTCTGGTAGAAATTCCAGGAGATTTATATTACTGGGGAATTATCCGTCATGTTATGATGCAGGTATTCGATAAAGACACTGCACGCTTAAAGTATTTTAAAATTACACATGATAATTTTAATACGTTTATTTTAAAAAATAATGGATCAAGCAATACAGCAAGTGATATTATCAAATTTTTAAGCATCATGATCGAGAATCCTGTTGTATTGTATTATGGTAATCTTAATTGTATGGTTTCAACAAACTTGGATAACTCCAAGTTAATATTGTCAGATGAAATTCAGCCATATAAACCCAATATTATTACGAAATTTCAATATATGAAGCAGATGAAAGGAAGCTGTGTTCAATATATAGTGAAATTTGCCATATTGAGTGAGGTGGATATATATATAACAATAACAGAAGAAAATAGAGAACTGATAGAACTTGATTATATGGCAATCGAGAATGCGATTATTAACTTGCAGTATGAATTTTTGAGTGAATTTGCACAGGATGAAGTGAAAAAGAAGTATCAGAGAGATATTATCCATAATATTCTGAATGGATTACTGAGTTCGAAAGAAATGACTGAAGCGGCAGCACAGCTCGGAATGAAAGAAAGCGATACTTACAGGGTTGTTGATTTTCATACCATCACAAAAAATGTACAAAGAAAATATACAAAAGAACAGCTTCACGAAGTAGGTGTTATCGAGGGTGAATTGATGCATCTTTTGCCGGATGCGCTTATTTACAGAAATATGGATCAGATTGTTATGATTCAACAGGTAGATTCCAATCAGACAGAACTGGAATATCAGAAAGAGATGGAAGAAATAGAGGAGGTTATCCAGCGAAGCATCCTTTATAGAAAGAAAGATACAGACTTTCAGATTGGTATAGGAAAAAGTGTGGAAGGGTATCAACGATTGAAAGAATCTTATTACGAAGCAAGTCAGGCTATCAAGTATATTGAGATTATCCGCCTGGTGACTGGTGATAAGAATAAGTCAGTAGTACATTATTCGAACCTCGGATTTTTCCAGATATTCGGCAAAGTTGATGATATGACGGAATTGGAAAGATGCATTCCGGAAACATTAAAGAAATTATATTTATATGAGGATGAACATAAGGGAGAATTGATTACAACCTTGCAGATGTATCTTAGAAATAACCAAAGCATCAAGAAAACTGCAGGTGCAATGTTTGTTCATTATAGAACGATATCTTACAGACTTGAAAAAATAAAACAAATTTCTGGAATTAATTTTGACAATGCAAATGAAGTGCTGGCAGTCAGTAATGGTCTGATTATTTATAAAATGTTAAAAGAAATAGAATAGAAAAAGAAAGAGAAATCGTGTTGAGGCATGGTTTCTTTTTTTTTGAACGAAGTTCATAAAAAGATATTAATGGAGAATATCGATACAATGGAACAGATTTTACAAAAAAACGGATAAATATTTTCATTGATTGTACATTATATTAACCGGTTTCAATCTGTATAATTGGGAAACTGATGAGAAAATATTTCAGGAAAAGAATCACTGCTACAGAGGATAGTATTTTTTTGATACAAACTAAGACCTTGCAGGGTTTAGATTAGAGGGATAACGATGCAACTAAAAAATTCAACAGATTACGCAATTAGAATTGTGTGTTACTTAGCAGCACAGGAACGGATGGTATCTACATCAGAATTATCACGGAAGCTAAATGTTTCTGCTAATTATGTTCCTAAAATAGCAAAAAAACTGAAAGATGCAAAAATAGTCAATGCCTGTGAAGGTATAAATGGTGGCTATATGCTGGCAAAACAACCGGAGAACATTTCTTTAATGGATATTATATCGTGTGTAGAGGAAACAATGGCAATTAATCGTTGTTTGGAAGAAGATCGTTTTTGTTCCGGAAATTTAGAAGATACCTGCAAGATACATAAAATATTGTTGAGTCTGCAGAATACATACAATAATAAATTAGAGAGTGTAAAGGTTTCAGACGTTATCCGCCCTGGAGAAGATGAATATTTTGGACGGTTTTATGTTGTATTAAAACTGAACTTAAAGGAAAAAAGCTACGAATGTGTGTATTCACATATCCGTGAAGTGTATGAGAAAGTGAGAAAAGCAGAAAGCTATGAAGAGTTCATAAGCCAATATGTAGAAAGATACGTGTATGATTCTGACAAAAAAATGGTTCATGACTTCTTATCAAGTGAAGGATTAGAAGAAAGACTAGTTGATGGATGTATGGAAAAAGATCTTCCGTATCGCAGAATTACTGGAAAAGATAAGAATGCATATGTTTGGATGGAAGCAAAAAAATATATAGATGCAAATGAGAATACTGCAATTATTACCTTACATAATGAGAAGATTGTCCAGAACACAGTTATAAGGATGGAACAGGAACTCGTAAAGAAAGAACAGGATATGGCAAAGCAGTATTGGGATATGGTATCACTTTTAACTACTGTATTGAATCATAATCAGTTAGTTGAATCAGGGTATCAAGACGATATCAGCTTCTATACGAAACAGGTATATCTTCAATTGCAGAAGAATTATCCGGAATATGGAATTACGGATGAAGAAATTGCTTCAGTAGCCCATTTGGCACCGATTCATGATATTGGAAAGATAAAAGTACCAATTGAAATTTTGAATAAAAATGGAAAGTTGACAGATGAAGAAATGAATGTAGTAAAACAACATCCATTAGTAGGTGCAGCGATGACCCAGAGATTCCCAGAGGGGATAACAACGGAAAAGCTGAACAAATATAGCTATGAAATATGCAGACACCACCATGAAAGATATGATGGATCAGGATATCCAGACGGTTTAAAAGGGAATGCGATTCCGATGTGCGCACAGGTCGTTGGGATTGTTGATGCTTACGATGCATTGATCAATGATCGTCCATACAAAAGAAAATATGAACCAGAAGAGGCGATACGGATGATTTCAAATGGTGAATGCGGAGCGTTTTCTAAAAAACTGATCCAGTGCTTGACGGCGGCAGCAAAGCAGCCAGAGTGGTTAAAAGTAACAAAAAGTCAAGCATGACAGAAGATTTGAGGCGATTTTATGAACAAGAAATTGAGTGTTTTAAGACGAATTACAGCAGTTGTTCTGTGTGTTACATTATTATCTTCGCAAGTCGTAGTTGCGAATGCTGAAGATTCAGAAAGAATGAATGTGCAGACCAATAGTGAAATTACAGATATATCGGAACAGGATGGTTTCAGCAGTGATACATCTGAAATATCTGATATCACGGAAAGTGATATTCCTGATTCTTTTGAAGGAGAATCAGAGCCAAATACAGATATTAGTTCTGAAGTAACAGAGGAATTTGGTAATTCTGAAGATCAAGGATTTACAGATGGAGAAGAAACAATTATCGAGGATGAAAACACCTCAGATACTTTGGAAGAAGCAAATCCAGATTATGAAGATGGAAAAATATGTATCTACAATTACCAGCAACTTCTGCAAATCGGTACAGGAACACAGATGTTTTCCGGAGACAAAGATGGAAATGTTGGTGAAGGGGATAAGGTTCTTGCAGATGGTGCAGAACTTACCTATGCATCAGACGCTTCCTATTGTTTGATGAATGATATTCCAATAGATAATGAAAATGTCTGGAACTTCCCATCAGATTTTACAGGTAGCATCACTTCATCATCAGAGCGCACGGGCAACACAGTATATGATTCAGTGACTGATACGATTTATGTGTATAACCGATACCAGCTTGAATTGATGAAAGGGGAATCTTCAGACAGCGAACCTGTAATGAGCGAGGATTATATTGCTGAAAAAGTTGGAATGGGACAGGTTTTTACACTGGAAGATGGTTCCTATCTTACTTACAGCAAAACACATAATTATGTGCTTGCTTCTTCATTTACAACAGAAACACCGGAGCTTCTTGCAAATAAGGCTGGGACAGAGGAGACAACTAAGGATATTACTAGCGCTTATCCATCTGATTATGAAGGAAGAAATTATTTCGGTCAGGTGGTAAAAAAGATCGGTGATAAAAATTATATTCTGATTGGAAATGAAACACAGCTCCGGGCAATCGGAACAGATGCGGATGTGACAGAACCAATCTGGCGAGTATATGAAACAAGAGAGAAAAATGAGGGAATACTGGGGGGATATACAGACTGGAAACCGGCAGCGGATACATCAGAATACAAAACGGAACTGTATTATCCGGGTGATGCGGATATTGTAAAGTTTAATGATACATATAATTGGTCCGGAAAGGAATTGTATGCTAATAAAAACGGTGCTCATAAGCTGAACGATACAGAATATTTGGATAATCAATCTTGGGATATAGCTGGTACAAAAGCTACACAGTGTTATGTGTATGTAAGTAGTACGATTCAGGAGTCAGCCGATATGACAGTAACTGCAACAGAAAGTACTGCCAGTGATTCCGAAGCGGCATCCGTTGAAGCAGATGAAACTGTAAATGACAGTGATTTGATTGATATGATTCCGTCAGATAGCGAGGAAGCAGCTGAGACAGGAAGTGATGATGCAGAAGCTTTTACAAGCAGTGGGGATGAAAGTGGTTTTACTGATGATATAGATTCGGAAAGTATAACAGTTGATGAGAATAAAACTTATGTACTTACTTATGCTACGTCAAAACATAGCAATACCAATATTGCAGGATCTGGATATAAATACAGTAAGGATGCGAATTACATTATCTTTCGTGATATTGATCTTTCCAAAGCGGGTACCAATTCTAATGGGGAAGATGATAACTGGGATCCTATTGACAACTACCAGGGAAACATGGAAGGCCGAAAGGGAATGGTTGAAGGTCAGAGTATAACAATCAGCCATATCAATATTTCACAGGCTAATCCAGTTGATCAGGACAATCAGGCAGAATATGGTATCGGATTTTTCAGAAATTTGACAACACCATATTCTACATCCCTGACAATATCCCAAAATCCAATCACTGTGAAAAACATTACCCTTTCTGATGTGACGGTTTCTACAACTACAACAAAGGTTAAACAGAATGTCAGTCTGATTGGAAGTGTGCTGAAGCTCCTGCTTGGAAATTTAAGCGGACTGAAACCGGACCCGCAATCTCTGGCAACGGGAGGATTTGCTGGTGTTGTAAAAGGAAATATCCAGATTGAAAACTGTAATGTGGAAAATTTACATGGAGTTTCCAATGTAAATGATCGAACAGGTGGCTTTGCAGGTTATATCAGTGGTATGACACAGTATGATTTGGTATCAAGTGGCTTAGGAGGTCTGGTTGGTACTTTAACAAAAATCCTAAATCTGATTCCGCTGCTTGGAGTCGGTGATTTGTTAACTGTACTTTTAAAGGGAGGATTGCTCAGTGTAGACAAATTGATTCCGGTAGGCTATGTCAATCCAAGTATCCAGAATTGTTCTGTAAGCGGTGGCACTTCTGTTACAGGTCAGAAGAGTACCGGTGGATTCGCCGGGGAAGCCATCGGTGCAGTGATGAAAAACTGTTCTGTAGGCGGCACTACCACAGTATCTGGAAATGACTGTTCCGGTGGATTTGTGGGACGTTCTGCGAATGCAGTCGTAGCAGGCGCATTAAGCAGCCTTGGTATTGAAGTAATGGGAAATTTCCCGGTCAATACAGTTATGCTGAACTGTAGAATCGACGGAGCGGTAAACGTATCTGCACAGGGAACCCCATCTAAAGAAAGTGGTTATGCAGGCGGATTTATAGGAGAAATGCGAAATAGTTATGCGGTGGACTGCAGTATTTCCTCTCTTGGCACAGTGTCCGGAAAAGATTATACCGGAGGATTTGCCGGTATAGCAACTCTTGGTGATGTAGCGGATATTGATGAAAGCCAGGGACTTCTGGTAATTGTAAAGGATCTTCTTACAGGGTTGTTAAATGGTAAATTTACCAACATGGATCTTCTGAACCTGGTGGGACTTCGACCTTCTGTTATAAGCGGATGCACCATTGCAGGAGATAACATTTCTGTAACAGCAAACGGTAAAAATGCCGGTGGACTTGTGGGATATGCAGGTGCTGTCCAGATTTCCAATACTTCAGAACTTACGGACGATTCAAAGTCAACTACAAAAGCCCTCCAGCGAGTGCTTAATAAGACCGGTGTTACCTACGAATTTGCAGACCGTGTGAATCAGATCAATGCAGCTTCCTCTGTGAAGATTTCAGCAACGGAGAATGCTGGAGGAATCTTAGGTTACGCTAAAATGACCAGTGTCGGTGATGTCCTTGGCGGAACAGTTACAGCAGCAGACTACATGCGTTTTGAATGTAAAGATTGTTCCGTAAACGGAGGCTCTTTGGGACTTACAGTTACTGCGTCAGATAAAGAGAATGGTCGTGCCGGAGGTGCTATCGGTTATGGAACAGGTGGAGAAGTAAGGAAAATATCCGTCACAAATCTGAATTCTGTAACGGCTGGAAAGTGTGCAGGAGGATTTGCCGGATATTTCGGAAGTGGTACTCTTGCTAATGTTGGTGGTATTAAACTTCTTGGATTACCGCTTTTGAAAATTGACAGCCTTCTTTCTGTAGGGCAGATGATTGAGACGTTTACAGTTGACAGCACTGTTTCAGGTGTTTCGTCAGGATATAGTGTGTTTACTGGCAATGAGAAAGGTTATAGTGGTGGTTTTATTGGAGAATGCATTAGTGGACGAGCAAGGGACACTAAGATCAGCAACCTGAAAACTGTTACTGCATCTGCAACATCAGGAAAAGCCGGAGGCTTTGCAGGTTTTGCTAAAGCCGGAGATGCATTAAGTGCTGGAGATTCCACTACATCAAAACTGACAGGAATTGAATTGGAGAACCTGCTTGGAGTTGTCAGTGCCCTGAGACCGGAGTTCAATAATACGTCTATTGCCTATGTTTCGAATGGTTCTGATCCTCAGGTATCCGCTGATATGGCAGGAGGTTTTCTGGGTGAAGGACAGGCAGTAGATATCAACTATGGAAACAACAATTCCGGATTCAAAGCTGACACAGACACGAATTCATCTTCGAATGGATCTACAGGTGAAAAGAATAGTGAAGAAGCAGATTTCATTTCAGCAGTCACGAATAGCGAGAATGAAACAACAGAAGGTGAGACTGGTGCGATTGCAACAACAAATATTACCGGACTCTCTTATATAAAGGGAACCAGCTATGCCGGTGGTTTTGCAGGAAGGCTGATGCCTGGTGATGTGGCACAGACAGGTTCTATTAAGTTACTGGGCCTCTTGGATGTAAATCAACTTCTCAGTGTCATGGATGTGGCTTATCCGAGAATTTCCGATTCTTCTATTGCAGGAGACAGCTTAGTTGTAACAGCATCTGGAAAAAATGATGATGTGGCGCTTGGAGATGCTGGAGGATATATCGGTAATGGAAAAGCAGTCATGGTGAAGAACTCTGATGTGACCAATGTAAAAGAAGTCACTGCACCGTATCATGCCGGTGGCTATATCGGAATCATGCGTTCCGGAAGTGCGGCGGAGGCAGGAGATGCCACAGGAGATCTTTTGAACAGTGTCCTTGGTAAGATTCTGAGTCTGAAGGAACTGGCAAGTGTCCTGCAGGCTGCATCCAGCAAAATTACAAACTGCAAAGTTGCTGGTACCGCAGATGGATTGACTGTTACGGCTGACAGTGGATTTGAAAACGCAGAAGGCTATGCAGGTGGCTTCGTTGGAGAGATGCAGAGCGGTCATGTAGATAATTCAGCAAATGCTGTTGATTCCGGAAAAGGAACGGCAGTAGAAAATCTTCTGAAAGTAGAAGGCCTTCGTTATGCCGGAGGCTTCGGAGGTCTGGTAAAAGCCGGAGCGGTTGCAGAGATTGGAGCTAAATCATCAATTCTTACAAAACTGGTTGATCTGACAGGATTACTATCCCTGGTCAATGCTTTTGTTCCGGTGATCAGTAATGCCAGTGTTAATTCTGTAGAAAAAGGGTTTACCGTTACCGTTACAGGTACTCTTGAAAAAGACAGCACCAACGATGCGGATGCCGGAAGTGCCGGAGGCTTTATCGGATGCGGAACTGGTGTACAGATCAGCAATTCCGATGTAAATAAATTGCAGCATACAGGTGTCAGTGAGCCGAAGAATCTGCAGCAGGAAGATGGTAGCAGTTATTACGGAAATGACAGTGCATATGCGGTAAATGGTTATCGTTATGCCGGCGGCTATATTGGTAAAGCTGCTATGGGAAGTACGGCAGCCATCGGTGGAGCAAGCGTTCTGGATCATGTTCTTTCTACGACAGGACTGTTATCAGCACTGACTGTAGTTGCATCTATCATAGACAGCTCAGATGTTTATGGAGCAACAGGCGGATTTAATGTTCTTGCAACAGACGGAGACGGTGTTACGGGAAAAGCCGGTGGATATGCAGGAGAACTTCTTGGAGTTCAGATTCAGAATAGTAATTCTTATAATTTTGCACATATCATAGGGCGTGAAAGTGCCGGTGGATATGTTGGAATCATGGAGCCGGGGAATGCGGCAGATGTGGTAAATGGATTAAGTGCTCTTGGAGGACTGATCAAGGCAGATAATCTTCTTGGCGTTTTACAGGCATTTGTTCCTGTGATCAAAAACAGCGAAACAACCTGTGTACCTTGTGGAGGTGCTGTGAGGGCTCAGGCTGAAAGTGATGACAGCATTTACCGTGGACTTGCAGGAGGATATGCGGGTTACAACTATGGCGGTCAGATCTGGGGAGATGAAACTTCCTCCTGCAGTATCACAAATTTAAGGCGTGTAGATGGAACTTCTTATGTAGGCGGTTTTGCCGGAAAAGTAGATCCGGGTAGTGTGGCAGCTATTGATACAGCTACAAAACAGGGACTTTTGAATAAGCTTCTGGATGTTCTTATGGTAAATGCTCCGGCAGAACTGATCAAGGTTTTGAATGCTACTGTTTCCATCATTCGTTGTGCATCTGTGTCAGCCTGGGATGACTGGGGCGTGATTGTAAACGGAACCTATCAAAATGGAAGCAATACAGGGTACGCAAAAGCAGCCGGAGGCTTCGCAGGAAGTCTTTGTGGAGCAGTTCTTGGCGAGAAGGATAAGCCGGAAAGCGGAATCCGTGCAGACAAGATCCGTTCCGTAGTAGCCGGTGAATATGCCGGTGGATGCTTCGGTATTGCGGATGTTTCCGGTGCCGCAAACATTAGTGCAGGTAATGAGACCTCGGTATTACAGTATCTTTTAAAGCTTGGAAAAACCGATGTGCTGGATGCGTTCCGAAGCTATGTATATTACGGAAATGTCACAGGAAGCCCAGATGCAGGACTTGGCGTCAGTGCTAACACAGCGACAAAATCCGGACAGAATAATGAAGTAACATATAGCGGAACGGCGGGAGGTTTTGGCGGTTCACTGTTAAATGGCTCTGTCAAAAACAGCAGCGTAACAGGATTAAATTATGTAACTGGTCTGAACAGCGTCGGCGGTTTTGTAGGTTACTCCGGAAAAAGCGGAGTTGTGAAAATGGAGAAGCTGGATGTGCTGGGAGATAATGCAGGACAGCTTCTTGGCGGTGCCCTCGGTGTTCTGGATATTTTTGGCTCCCACATTGATGACAGCAGTGTGGCAGGCATACCTGGTGGTTATACTGTTCAGAGTAAAGGTGGAGAGGAACAGATCGCAGGAGGATTTATCGGCTACGCAAATCTTTCCAGAATGGCAGGCTGTAATGCCGGAGATGCCCAAAATCAGGAAAACAGCCTGAAACTGGTAGAATCCGGTGGAACAGCCGGAGGCTTTGCCGGAAGAACAAGCTTTGCCTATCTTGCGGATGTAAAACTGGATTCCACGGTAGTGGATGCGTTGCTCGTAGTTCTGGATAATCTTGTAAAGGCGTTGTATCTGGATAAAATTCAGGACTCCAACCTGTTGCATATCAATCTTGGAATTGTGAAGGTCGATGCGTTGTACGATGGAAATCTCATCCATGTGAATCTGCTGGGACTTGATATTTCCGTTGGACTGTCCAAAATGTCGCCAGACAACGGCCAGCAGACAGATTTTGCAATCATTAAGATCGGAGATTCCTCCATTAAGCTTCCATGTGATAAAAATGGAATCATAACGAAAGATAATGATGTAAAGTCCAACATCAGTGTCAACCTAATCAAGGCAAACAGGACAAAAATCACAGACAGCAATGTGTATGGAATCACCATCGGATACAATGTCTACGCAGGCGGCGCAGGAAATGATGCGGATGGTACTGCAACAGATGGGCGAAGCGGAGGCTTTGTTGGTTACAACGACGAAGGTCTTCTTCGGAATAATGACATGTATTACTGCGATGTGGTCCGTGGAACATCCAAGCTGGTGGGACCATTCAGCGGAAACAGTAAACTGGACTCCGTATATGAGTTTAATACAAAAGCAGGTGTAGAAGGTGAGGATAACATTTACCGTATCTACCGAAAACCGACGATTACGGTCAATGAGATCAAAAAGAATTCAGCTGTCCTGACAGATACGTTCAGCCAGGAAAATGGATGGAGCATCTTTTCTGTAAAACATGTAGTGCAGGTAGATACATATGACACCTTGCAGAATGCGGTCATGGCAACAAAAGATTCTTCTGAAACGGCAGATCTGAATGCTTATGTATCAGATGCGAAAGCGGTTCTGATGTCAGATGCTAAAACTACAGTAAATACAGGGGACAGCACATCACCGGAACCATCGGATACACAGGATCCATGTGATGAATTTGTAAATCTGACCATTAATAAGGTCTGGAAAGATTTCCGAAATATGGATGGTATCAGGCCGGATTCCATTACAGTCACGATTTCCAGAAGCTGGACAGACGCAGATGGAGCGGAACAAACAGAAGTTGTGCCAGGATATGAAAACTATGTGGTAAAAGGCGATATCTCAAAATCCACATGGCAGGAGATTATTAAGTCAGAAAAACCCGACAAGCTGCTCCCAGCCTATACAAAAGATGCTGACGGAACTTTGCATTATTACAAATATTCTGTTACGGAAACGGAAATAAAAGGATATACAACTACAATAAAAAACTCTGATGATGGATTTACCTTCACTATCATCAACCGACATTTTGCACTTCTTCCGGACACTGGTGGAAAAGGCATCATGATGTTTATCATAGCAGGTGGCTTGTTGTTAGCGTTCCTGCTTTATACCGGACGCAGAAGGAAACGGAAACAGACGATGTAGGAAAGGGGGAGCAGGGTCATGAGAGAGATATGGCTGCGTGGGGAACTTCCACCGTAAAGGCTGAAAGAATCCCAAGTGAACCAATAAAAAAGCAAAAGAAAGTGAGAAAAGGAACATGAAGAAATTAGTATCAAGATTTATGGCAGTTCTGATGGCAATGACCATGATACTGTCCATGAGCATGACTGCATTTGCAGCAGAAGCTCCAAAAGGCACCCTGACAGTCAACAATACAGTGGCAGGAAAGACTCTGGATCTGTATCAGATTTTTTCAGCAACAAAAAGCGGCGATAATGTAGCATATACACTGAACAGTGCATATGAAGGATTTTTCCAGAGCAAAATTTCTGGTGCTTCTACATTAACAGGTGAAGCATTAAGTGAAAAAGCATATGCATATGTTAAAGATCAGGTCGGAACAGATGGAAGTAATGGCGCAGCGTTTGCAAAAGATATCATGGGATGGATTCTTGGAAATACTGCAACTGTAGAGGCTACTCATACAACTGCAACTACAACCGATACTACTACGGTAATTAATAACTTGGATTATGGATACTATGTAGTTTATCCATTAGGTGCAACAGATACATCTACAGCACCTGGAAATGAAACAGTAAAATCCGTAGCTTCTTTAGTCAGCGTTACAGGTACTGATGCTACAGTTAACATGAAGAGCAATTACCCGACAGTAGTAAAAAAAGTAAATGACAAAAATGCAGATGATGTCAACATTGGTGATACCGTGACTTACACACTGACATCTAAAGTACCGGATATGACAGGCTATACTTCTTATGTATTTAACTTCAAGGATACATTAGCGAAAGGTCTTACATTTGGAAGCATCACATCTGTGAAAATTGGTGACGTTACTATTAATGCTGATACAGATGGAACTAAGGCAGAGAATACATATACATTAACTACAAAAAATAATGAAGATGGAACAACAGAAATTAAGATTGAGATGAACAAATTCCTTGCTTCTAATGCAAACAAAGCAGGACAGGAAATTAAAGTAACTTATACAGCAACCTTAAATAAAGATGCAGTAACTGGTTTTGATCCTAACACCAACAAGGCTACTGTTGAATACAGCAATAAGCCGGGAACAGAGAAAAAAGGTGAATCCGAGCCAAGCATCGTAGATGTACATACCTTTGATTTCACAATCTTCAAATATTACACAACAAATAGTGAGGGAACAGAAACTAAAAATCCTCTTAAAGGAGCAGAATTCGAGCTTTACAAGGCTAACGCAGAGGGTACTGCAGCAGATGAACAGGCTAAGATTAATATTGTAGACGAAGGAAATGGTGTATACCGTCAGGCAACAGCTGAGGAAGCTAAAGCAACAGACTTTACTTCTGCAAAAATTGTATCCGATGCTGACGGAAAAGTACTTGTAAAAGGTCTTGATGCCGGAACTTACTACTTAAGAGAGACAAAAGCTCCAGAAGGATACAACAAACTTCTCAGCGACATTACGGTTGTGATTAAAGCACACTATGATGAAATAACTGGCAAACTGAAAAGCTATTCAGTTGATTACACATACAATGGAAAGACTACAAATGGTACTGCAATCACAGACAAAGATAACCATCCAGAAGTAGCTGTAGAAAACAAAACAGGTGCACAGCTTCCATCTACTGGTAGCAAGGGAGCACTCATGGTAACACTGGCTGGTATCGTTCTTTTCGGTGTATTAACAGCAAGCAAAGCTTTTGGCAAAAAGAAAGCAAAAAACTAAGACATTCTGAAGTTTAAGAATGGATAAAAAGACAGTTCATCTTCCCGGTATTGTACCGGGAGGATGTCTGCTTTTTCTGAAATATCCAGTGTGGACTGGGTATTTCAGAAGAAACAGACGAAAAGGTGAAAGGTATTATGAAGAAAGTAGTGAAAATACTAAGAGGAATCGGATATCTGATGGCATTTTCTTTAATCCTGTATCCGGTAGTGAGTAATTACATTAATCAGATGAACAGCACAACCATTGCTACAGATTATGAACAGGAAGTTTCGCATTTGTCGGAAGAACAGGAAAATGCAATGATCAAGCAGGCACAGGACTACAACGAAAGCCTGATCGGAATTGGTTCCATAGCAGATCCATTTTCAGAAAGCAATGAAAACCAGACAGAAGATGATGAGTATAACAAACTTTTGAAAATTGATGATACTGGAATGATGGGATATATTGATATTCCAAAGCTTGATGTTGTTCTTCCGGTTTATCATGGAACATCCGAAAAAGTACTGCAGTCAGGTGTAGGACATCTGAAAAACACCTCGCTTCCGGTAGGCGGTGAGAGCTGTCATGCGGTATTATCCGGACACCGTGGACTTGCAAATGCCAAGATATTCACCGACCTGAACAAAATGGAGGTTGGAGATGTATTTTATATTAAAGTTCTTCATCATACCTTTGCCTATCAGGTGGATCAGATTCTGACAGTATTGCCATCAGATACAGATGCTTTACAAATTGAAAAAGGCAAGGATTATGTAACGCTGGTCACATGCACTCCTTATGCAGTTAATACACACAGACTGCTTGTACGTGGCACCAGAATTCCGTATGAAGAGGCACAGAAGATAGATGAGGAAGTTGGTCTTCATCATACAATTCCATTCAATTTGATTCTATTGATTGGGGGAATTGTTGCTTTGATCATCATATGGGTGAGCATTAAATCTCATAAACGCAGGAAGGAGAAAAAACATGAGCAGAATAATTAAACATAAGCGAATATATATGTGTATGGCCAGTGTGATGTGTATGCTTTTACTCCTCATTCCGTTACCTGTGTCTGCGAATGATCAGGGAAGTATATTATTAAAAGCAACTGTTGAAGATGAGACCACGGTATATAAGCTAAGTAATATTGAATTTACGATGTATCAGGTTGGAACATATAAAAATAATTCATGGGCATTAGTGAGTGAGTTTGCAAAGTCTGGAGTCATATTTGATTTTGAGGATTCTTCTGCTCAGGCAGAAGCTGCAAAAAAACTGGGAAAATATGTACAGGATAACGGCATCCAAGGAATATCAGGGAAGACCAATTCCGATGGAGAAGTTATGTACAGAGATCTGGAAAAAGGTGTGTATCTTTTTGTGCAGACACAAAAAACACAAATTGGAAATCAAGTATATCAAAGCGAACCTTTTATCATAACAGTTCCAGGTAATTATGATGGTCAGATAATTTGGAATGTAACGGCAGAGCCTAAATTTAAAAATGAATCGATACCACCAATTACCACGAATACGCCACCAGTTTCAGAAGAACCATCAGGTGATAATAGCAGTCATACTCCAAATGTAAAAACGGGAGACGATACGAATGTAATTATGTGGCTTTCCTTAATGGGAATATCCTTAATCATATTTAGTATATGCAAAAGAAAATCCCATAAATAATATGAGAAGATCGGGAAATCCCGGTCTTTTCGTTTCGTTATATAACTGTCATAATCCAAAAACAAATACCTCCGGAGGTGCACCGTATGGCGTCACCTGGGAGAAAATGGGTTTTAAACCATGGGAAGATTTGAAAGAAAATGAGTGAGTTGCCAGTGCAATCTTATTTATCTCTTGTGACAGAAATAGGTTCCCGTTTTGCTGGAAGTAAGTCTGAACTGATCTCAGGAGAATTAAGCAGTGCTGTGAAATTCTGTCTGATGATATCCAGTGTCTTCTGCTTTTTCTGTAATTCCTGCTTTTCACGGACAGTAGCAGCCTGTTCAGATTCAAGATTTTCTATCCGCTTCTGGATTTTATTAGAGCTTGGGATTTTGGTAACACCGAGATCCTGAAGCTCTTTTTTTAGTGAATCGTGGAGTTGGTATTCTGCTTGATGTTTGGTCCGGTATGCGTTTGGATTTTTAGCAGATTTGCAATCTTCAATCACTTTACGGCAGAGCCGGTAAGAATCACAATGTTTTTGAATGACTTTCTGCGTGTTCAGTTCATTGTTGATTTGTGTTATTCTCTGTTCAGCCGCTTTAACAGAAGCATCAACATCAGAAACATGCTGTTGAAAATCTTCATAATTCAGCAGATTATTTTCAGAAAGATAGTTGAAGGTGCGGGTTGCCTCTTTTAGATTATTTAGTTTTGCCCAACGTTCAAATCCTTCTCGATTGCCGGTTGTAACATAAGTGGAAATATTGATATACAGGCGAGCACCTCTGGACAGATGCTTTGGAGTTTTCACTTTGCTACGATTTTTTGCCAGACGGATGCGGATATTTTCTTCGCTATAATAACTTCCGAGAGATTTCATGTAAGTGAAGTCCTTCTGCTCCGGTGCACGGAAGGACAGGTGTTTTCCTTGGCGGACTTCATATCCGGCTAACTGCATTTTTTGTAGAAATTCCTCATAGTTGATGGAAGTC
>OGFJ01000660.1_pt1 | contig 28883 bp, 30 predicted proteins | sample 1570861 | NCBI WGS metagenome assembly OGFJ01 (sample SAMEA2582060, study PRJEB24529) | metagenome | biome: Human gut stool | place: China | collected 2011
ATTCCATTTTATTTGCCGCCTGCGGGCGGCAAACTCTGCGAGGCTTTTTTGACAAACTGAGCCGCACCTGCGGGTGCGGCTCAGTTTGTAGGGAGTAGCCATTATTTTCGTGTTTTGGGGTGCTGATGATGCAGGTGCAGCACCGCCTCCAGCACGCCGCCGCCTACCGCCAGGGCCTTGTCCGAGGCGGTGGTGCAGTACTCCGGCTTGCACCGGGGGTCCACGTCTCCGGCCTTCATACCTCGGAAAGCCGGCGTTCCATCGGCCAGAATGCCCCGCAGTACGCCGTCAATGGTGCATCTCATGGGCTGGCCCGCCACCTCTCCGGCGACGTCTCCAGCCCGGACCACCGCGCCGATTTCCAGCTTCTGGCAGAAAATCCCATCCGCCGGGGCCCGCAGCACCCGCTCCCCGGCGTATCCGCCGATGAGGCCGGGAATGTTGGTGTTGGGCAGGGCGCTGCCCCGATAGATCACCCGGCCCAGGGTGTGTCCCCGCATGGTCTCCACCACGGCGTGGCAGTCCTCTCCCGCCGTGAAGCCCGGACCGATGCCCACGACAATAGGCGCATCGTCCATTGTCGTGCCCAGGTTGCGCTTGGCCAGAATGGCATCCACCAGGGCGTCCGGCCGCAGGCGGGTGCGGCAGGTGCAGTCCGGGTCCGCCAGCACCGGGATCAGCCCCTGGGCCAGCAGGGCCTCCGCCTGGTCCGGGGTCTCCGCCCGGCGGGCGGTGACGTCCTCCACCGTCATCTCCCCCAGGATAATGGCCTGGGAAAAGCACACCGTCCGGCGGATGGCCGTGGGGGCGGGCAGGTCGGTCATGACCACCTGCATCCCGGCCCGGTACAGGCGCAGGGCGATGCCGGTGGCGATGTCCCCGGCGCCGCGAATGAGAATTTTCATAAAAGCTCCTCGATTTCTTGCCGTTTTCCCAAGAATAACACGTTTTTGCGGCTGCGTCAAGGTTGACGGGGACCCCGGAAGCTGGTACAATAGGGGCATGGATGAGAAAATAACGTACAACCTGACGGTCCGGCTGTTCTGCGGAGAGAAGTGCTTCGGACCGGGAATGGCCCAGCTGCTGCGGAAGGTGCAGGAGCTGCACTCGCTGCGGGCGGCAGCCATGTCCATGAACATGGCCTATTCCAAGGCGTGGACCATTACCAAAAAGGCTCAGGAGGCCCTGGGCTTTCCTCTGCTGCACTCCGTCACCGGCGGACGGGGCGGCGGCGGCGCGGAGCTGACGCCGGAGGCCGTGCGGATGATGGCGGCCTATGACGACTACTGCCGGAAGCTGCGGGCCTATGCCGACGACCTGTTTCAGGAGGAGTTCGGCTATTTGCAGGAGGAAAACGGAGGTCTTTGATTCCTTCCTCCTGTGCTATCTCATCAAAATACATACAAAGAGGGCTGTCTCATGATGAGGCAGCCCTCTTTATGACTGTCAAAAAAGGCAAAGCCCTTTTTGGCAAAAGGCTTGCAGTCTGCCGCGCGCATAATTTGTTCGCTGAAAGCGAACAAATTCCACACTTGCAGACTGAGAAGTGTTTTTTGCGACGTACACGCCCAACGGAAGTCCCCTTGGGGGGCGCCGCCGCAAAAAACGGACCAAACTTGCTTTGCCGCCTGCGGGCGGCAAACTCTGCGAGGCTTTCTTTGACAAGCTGAGGGCTGTCTCGTGACGAGACAGCCCTCTTTCGGGGTGAAAAATGCGGCTCAGCCCAGAGTCACCTGGGTGTCGGTGAAGGTCAGGGCGGCCTCGTAGCAGGCGGTGACCGCCCGGACGAAGTGAGCCACGTCCCGGCTGCCCATGGTCTCGAAGCAGGAGTGCATGGCCAGCTGGGCCATGCCGATGTCCACGGTGTTCACCGGCAGCTTGGTGTTGGCGATGTTCCCCAGGGTGGCGCCGCCGGCCTGGTCGGGACGGTTGGCGTAGTGCTGGGTGGGCACCTGAGCCCGGCGGCAAATCTCCTGGAAGGCGGCGGCGGAGACGGCGTCGGTGGCATAGCGGGGGGAGTGCTTCACCACCACGCCGCCGTTGAGCACCGGGGCCTCGTTGGCGTCCGCCAGCTCCGGGTGGTTGGGGTGGCGGGCATGGCCGTTGTCGCAGGACAGCAGGAAGCTGTTGGCCACCAGGCGGCGATAGTCCCCGGAGGTGAGGCCCAGGGCGGTGGTGATGGCCGTCAGCGTCTCCGGCAGGAAGGCGGAGGCCGCGCCCTGCTTGGTCTCGGAGCCAATCTCCTCGTTGTCGAACACACACAGCACCGGGATGGCGGTGGTCTCATGGGCGGTCAGGAAGCCCTGGGTGCAGGCGAACACGCAGGCCAGGTCGTCCAGCCGGGGGGCGGACAGGAACTCCCCTGCCGGGCCCCAGACGGTGCCGGGCTGGTTGTTATACAGGAACAGGTCCCGGGCCACGATGTCCTCCGGCTGGCACCCGGCGGCGGCGGCGATCTCCCGGTCGAAGCTGCCCTTCTGCTCCCCGCCGGCGTACAGGGCCACCAGGTCCTGGGCGGGGTTATACTTGGTTCCATTGTTGCCGTCCCGGTTCAGGTGGATGGCCACCCGGGGGATCAGGGCCATGTCCTTCTTCATATCCACCAGGCGCATATCCAGGCCGTTTTCCCGGCGGACCAGCACCCGGCCGGCCACGCTCAGGGGGCGGTCCAGCCAGCAGTCGTTGATCATGCCGCCGTAGCGCTCGGCGGACAGGCGGACAAACTCGCCGGTCAGCTCCGCATGGTCCCGCAGGCGGAAGCAGGGAGAGTCGGAGTGGCTGGCGGTCAGCACAAAGCCCGTGGGGCGGTCCTGGGGTACACGAAAGGCCATCAGCGAGGATCCGTTCTTGGTGACAAAATACTTCCCGCCGGGGGTCAGGGTCCACTCCCCTGCCGTCAGCTGGGTGTAACCCTCGGACAGCAGACGCTGCCGGAGATTCTCCACCGCGTGGAAGCAGTCGGGGCTTTTCTGAATGTATTGCAGCATGGATGAAATCATGATAATCCTCCCATTTTTCGATAATGCGTATAAAAAGGGGCGTCCTCCGGCTGGAGGACGCCCCTTTTGGGGTCTGATCTTTCCGCAGTCAGCGGAACAGAAGCGTCAGAATCAGGATAAACACTCCGAATCCCACCAGATAAGCCGCACAGATCAGCAGCGACGCCTTCATGGTTCCGAAGAAGAAGGCATGCCGGTCCTGCTTGCTCAGGGAATCGTCAACCCAGGGGGGAGATTTCTTGGCTTCCTCCCGCTCCTCCGGCTGCTCCTCCCGCTGGTAAGCGCTGCCGGGCAGATTGCCGAACAGCGACGGACGCTTCACCTGGGACATGTCCGCTATGGTGCGGCCGTCGTCGTCCTCCCAGTGTTTTTCCTTCCTGGCCATTACTTCTGGTCGTACAGGTGGCAGACCACGAAGTGGCCGGGCTCGATCTCACGCTGCTCGGGCACCTCGGTCTTGCACTGCTCCATGCACTGGGCACAGCGGGTGTGGAACTTGCAGCCTGCGGGGGGATTGGCGGGGGAAGGGATGGAGCCCTCCAGCACGATGCGGTTCATCTTGGCCGTGGGGTCCGGCACGGGGATGGCGGAGAACAGGGCCTTGGTGTAGGGGTGCAGAGGATTCTTGAAGATATCCTCGGTGGCGCCGTATTCCACCAGGTTGCCCAGGTACATGACGCCCACGGTGTCGGAGATGTGCTCCACCACGGACAGGTCGTGGGAGATGAACAGGTAGGTGAACTTGTACTGCTCCTGGAGCTCCTTCAGCAGGTTGATGATCTGGGCCTGGATGGACACGTCCAGAGCGGAAACGGGCTCATCGCAGACGATGAACTCGGGCTTCAGAGCCAGAGCGCGGGCGATGCAGATACGCTGGCGCTGGCCGCCGGAGAACTCGTGGGGATAGCGGTCCTTGTGGAAGGACTGCAGGCCGCAGTCGTCCATGACCTTGTCGATGTAGTCGTCGAACTCCTCCTTGGAGACCAGTCCGTGCTCACGGACGGCCTCGCCGATGATCTCGCCCACGGGCATACGGGGCTGCAGAGAGGAGAAGGGGTCCTGGAAGATGATCTGCATCTTGGTGCGCATGTCGCGCATCTCCTTGGCGTTGAGGTCATAGACCTCCTGGCCGTTGAACAGCACCTGGCCGCCGGTCTTTTCGCCGGACAGACGGAGGATGGTGCGGCCGGTGGTGGTCTTGCCGCAGCCGGATTCGCCCACCAGACCCATGGTGGTGCCGCGCTTGAGGTTGAAGGTGACGCCGTCCACGGCCTTCACGTAACCCACGGTCTTGTTGAGCATACCACCCTTGATGGGGAAGTATTTCTTCAGGTCCTTGACCTGGAGGATATACTGAGGATCGTACTGGACCTGCTCCTCAGCGGTCTTCTTGACATCAGCCATTCTGAGCGTCCTCCTTTCCGTAGTAACGGTAGCAACTGACCATATGGGTGGGGGACAGCTGGATCATGTGAGGATACTCACCCTGGCAGCCTTCCACGCACATTTCGCAGCGATCCTTGAAATAGCAGTAGTTGGGCATGTTGATGGGGTTGGGGACCTTGCCGGGGATGGAATACAGCTTATCCACCTTCTTACCGACCATGGGCTTGGAGGCCATCAGGCCGATGGTGTAGGGGTGAGCGGGATTGGCGAAGATCTCCTGGGCGGTGCCCTTTTCCACCACGCGGCCGGCGTACATGACCACCACATAGTCTGCCATCTCGGCGATGACACCCAGGTCGTGGGTAATCAGCATGATGGAGGAGTTGATCTTATCCTTCAGGTTGCGCAGCAGGTCCAGAATCTGGGCCTGGATGGTCACGTCCAGAGCCGTGGTGGGCTCGTCGGCGATGATCAGGCGGGGATTGCAGGACAGGGCCATGGCGATCATGACACGCTGACGCATACCGCCGGACAACTCGTGGGGGTACATCTTATAGACACCCTCGCTGTTGGCGATGCCGGCCATCTCCAGCAGATGGATGGAGCGGGCCTTGATGTCCTCGGGGGTCTTGCCCTCACCGTCGTGCAGGGCAATGACCTCGTCCAGCTGGGCGCCGATGCGGAACACCGGGTTCAGGCTGGTCATGGGCTCCTGGAAAATCATGGACATGTAGTTGCCGCGGAGCTTCTGCATCTGCTCAATGGGGGTCTTGGTGATGTCGTAGGCCTTGCCGTTGCCGAGATTCAGGCGAATCTCGCCCTCCACGATCTGGCCCTGGGGCCGCTGGAGCAGCTGCATGATGGACAGGCTGGTAACGGACTTGCCGCAGCCGGACTCGCCCACCACGCCCACGGTCTTGCCGATGGGCACGTCGAAGGAGACGCCGTCCACGGCGCGGACGGTACCCACGTCAGAGAAGAAGTAGGTATGCAGGTTCTCGATCTCCAGGGAGTTATTCTGGTCGTGCATCTGGGTGAGGAACTCCTCCTCAGGCACGTTTTTACGCTTGTGCAGCTTTTCAAACTGGTCCGTGATCTTGCGGTTCTCCCGGGAAATCCGGCGAGACTCCTTGGCGGACAGATAGCCGCTTTCGTTTTTCTTAGCCATATGATCTCCTCCTTCCTCAGCGCTTCATCTTCGGGTCAAAGGCATCCCGCAGACCATCGCCAACCAGGTTGAATGCCAGAACCGTCAGCAGCAGCAGCACGCCGGCGGGGATCCAGATGAACCAATAGGTGGTCAGAACGTGGGTGTTATTGACGTCGCTGATGATATTGCCCCAGGAAGCGAAGGGGAACTTGACGCCCAGGCCCAGGAAGGACAGGGTAGCCTCCATGATGATGACGCTGCCCAGGCCCATGGTGCAGGTGACGATCAGCTGGGGAATGACATTGGGGATCAGGTGCTTGAAGATCCGGCGGGACACACTGAGGCCGCAGGCCTCGGCGGCGGTCATGTACTCCTGCTCACGCAGGGACAGGATCTGGCCGCGGACCAGACGGGCGATACCGGCCCAGCCCAGGAAACCCAGGATCAGCATTAAGTAGACCATTCGGATGGTGGGGTCCACGCGGGATGCATCCATGGCCGCACCCAGAATAATGATAACGGGCATGGAGGGGATGCAGTAAAAGATATCAACGATACGCATGATCAGGTTATCCACCCAGCCGCCGAAGTAGCCGGAGATACCGCCGAAGATCACGCCGATGACGGTCTCAATGATGATGACGATGAAGCCGATCAGCAGGGAGACGCGGCCGCCGTACATCAGACGGGTCAGCATATCCATACCGTACATATCGGTGCCCAGCCAATGCTGCTTATTGGGGAAGGAGTACTGGTCGTACTGACGGCTGGACTTCTCCTGCAGGATCTGCCAGCTGTTGGTAGCGGCCTTGAACTCCAGATCATACTCCGCAGTGGCGGTGTTGGACGTATCGTCCTGCTTGGGAGCATTGGGGTCCTCCGTATTGATGCCGGAGGTCTGACCGTCGGCGTTTTCGCCGTCCTCAGTCTGCTCGGGCTCATTCGTGATCAAGGACTCGTCGGTGTAAGTAAAGGTAGCCTTGCCGTTTTCAGCGGTGGCAATGGTGGCCAGCAGCTTGTCCTTGAAATCGCGGCTCAGGAACACGTCGGGGGAGATGGCCTGAACCAGATAGCGGCTGATATAGGCATAGTCCGCCCCGTCCAGGGTGATGCCGCCGTCCTCAGCCAGGGCATAGGTCACGCCGTCGGCGGTGAATTCCTTAGCACCGGTGGCGTAGGCGATCAGGGCCTGATAGTTGAACTCGAAGGACAGCTTCTGGTCCGCGGCATCCGCGTTGACCATGTCCTTGGCGGCATAACCCACCATAACGCCGTCGCAGGAAACGGTGAACATTTCATCGCTGACCTTGTTCATGGTGTAGTTATGATTGGAGAAATTGAAGGAATCCTTTCCCTGCTGGATGGCCAGCATGGCCTTGGCCTGTGCGGTGAGCCCAAACAGCTCATCGCTGTTGCTGCCGTAGCGGAACTCGGTGTTTTCCTTGGCCTCACCGAAGCTCTTGCGGATGGTTTTGTCGGTATAGAAGAACTGATCCTGCCCATAGGGGGAAACCAAGCCGCCGATAAAGGAAAAGACGAACATGAAAATCAGGATGACCAGGCCGGTAACAGCCATACGGTTGCGGATAAAGCGCTTGGCCACCAGCATACCGGGAGAAAGAACCTTAACGCGGCGGTCGTCGTTCAGAGAATACTGCTCCTGAGCAGGCGTCTGGTCGGCGTGCTTCATTTCCTCGCGGATCTCCTCACGGATCTCCTGCTCGACCTGCTGCTCATTGATCTTATCTTTGCGATCTGCCATTTTACTTCCTCCTCCCTTCTTAAGCGATGCGTACCCGCGGGTCGACCACGGCGTACAGAATATCAGAAATCAGGTTGCCCAACAGGGTCAGCACGGCCATGAATACCAGGTAGAACATGGAGAACGGAATGTCGCCGCCCACCATGGACTGGTAGGAAATATAGCCGATGCCGGGGATGGAGTACAGCGTCTCGGTGATCAGTGCGCCGGAAAACAGGCCGGGCAGAGAACCGCCGATGATGGTGACCAGGGGGATCAGGGTGTTGCGGAACGCATGGTGATAGATAACCTTGCGCTCGGACAGACCCTTGGCCCGGGCCGTGCGGATGAAGTCAGCGTTGAGCACCTCCAGCATGTTGGTGCGGGTGTAACGCATGAGGGAACCGACGCTGATGACCACCAGCGTGACGATGGGCAGAACCAGATGATGTCCCATGTCCAGAAGCTTCCCGAAGGCGGACAGCTGCTGGTGACTGCGGCCCGTCAGACCGTACAGGTCAAACCAGCCCAGTCTCACGGAGAACACCAGCTTCAGCAGGGAAGCAAAGAAGAAGGTGGGCAGCGAAATACCGGCCAGCGCCAGCACAGAGATGACATAGTCCGTCTTGCTGTACTGCTTGGTGGCGGCAATGACGCCCAGGGGGATCGCGATGATGATCTCCAGCACGAAGGCGATGAGGCCCATGAAGAAGGAGATCCACACACAGTTGTTGAATACTTCCGTGACGGGTTTGGTCCACAGCCAGCTGTCGCCGAAGTTGAAGGTCAGCATCTGGCCCAACCACTTGAAGAAGCCGGGAACAATGCCCACGTCCAAATTGTACATGTGGGTGAGCTGAGCCATCCACTCCTCAAAGGACTTGGAACCGGGCTGCATGGACTTCTGACGCGCCATCGCCTCCACGTAGGACGTGGGGAGACACCGCATCAGCGCGTAGATAACGAATGCGACGAAGAATAGGATGACGATTGAGATTAGAATTCTTTTGATGATGTATTTGCGCACTGATAACCCTCCGATCTGATGATACAGTGATGCAGATTGGCGGAACACGTCTGTTCCGCCCCTCCCTATAGACTACCCACTGCACATCAAGCAACACCCCCGGCCCCGCCCGGGTCGCTCCTTGACATGCAGTCGGGGTACCCCCCGGCGGCCGAGACCGCCGGGGAGCACCTTGTGACTTAACCTATGTGCACAGGTCTTGGGTCCAAGCTTGTCAGTTCAGCTCGACGTTCTGAATCTCGTTCAGCCAGCCATAGAAGGTGGTGATATCGGGAGTGACCGTCTCCATGTTCACCCGCTCGGTGGAGAAGATGACGGCGTTCTGGCGCTGATAGACAGGAACCTCAACGGCCCAGTCAACGATGATGTCCAGGCAGGACTTGTACATGGTCTTACGATAGCTCTGGTCCAGAGAAGCGCGGGCATCCAGGATCAGCTGGTTCAGCTCGGCATCATTGATGTCGTACATGTAGTTGGAGCCACCGGCAGCCTTGCCGTCCATGCCGGAGAAGTAGATCTGATACATATCAGGATCCACGGTGGCGCCCCAGGCGGCAGCCCACATGTCAGCCTGGTCGGCCTCGATGGTATCCCACAGCTGCGTGCTGTCGGACAGGTCGGTGACGATCAGGTGCACGCCGATCTTCTCCAGAGCCTTGGAGGCCTCGGTGAGGATCATGAAGGAGGGGTGATCGCCCTTGCCATCGGCGGGGATCAGGACCTCACGCTCGATGGCGTAAGCATCGGTGTCCTTACCGCCAGCGGGGTTGGTAACGACCTTGCCGTTCTCCACCTTGCAGCCGGCCTTCTCAAAGAAGCCCAGGGCAGCCTGCAGAGCAGCCTCGTACTTCTGATCGGCGGTCATGTCGGAGGTGTAGATGTCCTTGCCGTCAGCGTCCACAGAGAAAGCGACCTTGTAGCCGGGGTCGGAAGCCTGAGGAGCAGCCCAGGAGGTGTTGGAGATGGGGTAGTTGATGACGGAAGCACGCTCGCCATAGTAGGAGTCAATGGCAACGTCACGATACACAGCCAGGACGGTGGCAAAAGCCTTACGATAGGCCTTGGAAGCGTCGGAGCCGGGCTCGTTGTTGACGTTCATGGTGTTGGCGCTCATGCCGATGTAGCCGTAACCCAGGTTATCCACGGTATCGGTGGTGATCTTGGTGCCGTTGATGTCATCGTTGGTGTTGGCCTTCTTGATGGCGTCCACGGTGTTGGCGCTGAAGGTAGGATCGGCGATATCCACGGTACCGGTGATGACGCCGTTCAGCTTATCGTCTTCCTGAGTCTGCAGGAAGTTGACATACTTGGTCTTGGGAGCACCCAGATAGTAGGAATCGTTAGCCTCGAAGTTCACGGTACCATTCTCGAACTTGATGAACTTGTAGGGGCCAGCACCCAGGGGGGTGGTGGTCTTCTCGCGAACGTGGCTCAGATCGCCCTTGTCGAAGCCGAACTTGTTGTTGTCGTAGTCATACTTGGCCTTCTCGCCATAGTAGTGCATGGGGGCGATGGTCACACCCAGCTGATAGATGGCGGTGGCGTCCACCTGGGTCAGGGTGACGGTCATGCTGTAGTCGCCGGTCTTCTTGATACCGGAGATGTTGGCAGCGGAGGTGCCGGTCTCGATACCCTTGGTGTACTTGGTCTCGTAGTCGTTCAGCAGGCTGGTGAAGGTAGCGTTGGCCTTCTCGGTGTCGACAGCCTCGGTCAGGGTGTCGTACTTAGCCAGGATGGCGTTGAAGGCATCCGCCTCGGTAGCGTCCTCGGGCAGCTCATAGCCCCAGTTCTTCATGCAGGCGGCAACGGAATCGCCCTCAGCGTTAGCGCCCTCGGCAATGCAGTACTGCATGATGTCCTGGACGAACTTCACGCCGGCCTGATCCACGTCAGCCCAGAAGGCGGTCTGCTCTTCCTCGGTCCACTTGTTGTTGGTGAAGTCGGTGTTGTCGCGGCCGGCAGCCAGCATCAGGTTGTACAGGGTGTCCATACCGGAACGGTAAGCATCCATGCCCTGGATGGGAACAGCAAACAGGGTGCTGTTGCCGTCGTAGGTAGGATCGCACAGGACGTACATGGAGAAGATGACGTCGTCGATGGTGATGGGCTCACCGTCGGAGAACTTCAGGTCCTCACGCAGCTTGAAGTTGTAGTCCACGGTGCCGTCGGTGTTCTCCTTGATCTCGCAGTCAGCGGGACCATAGTAGGTGTAGTCGGTGCCGTTGTAGGACTTGGTCTCGCCCTTGATGCCGTTCATGATGATGGAGCCCTGACGGTCGCTGTTCAGCAGACCGATAGCGGTCATGGTCCAGACGTCCTGGTCATAAGCGGTCTCGGAGAAGAAGGGAGAGAATTTGCTGTTGAACGGGGAATAACCCACGACCAACGGGGTGTCGCTGTTCTGCTTGCCTTTGTTGCCGCAGCCAACGAACAGGCCCAGGCACATGACAGCGCAAAGTACCAGAGCCAAGATACGGGTAGCTTTCTTCATTGGAATCCTCCTTAAATTTTTTTGAACGCGGGCAGAAGCCCGGAGTTCACGAAAAGAAATTGGTGGATCACGCCTGGGGCGTATCCAAATCCCGGGCGGGGAGCTTTTCCCACTTGAGGGTCAGCATATACCGCCAGAGAAGCCACGCACCGCCGGCCACCACGGCCTTGAGGACCAGGTAGGCGATGACGGAGGGGACGCGGCCGCCGGAGCCGTTCATGGCCAGGTAGAGCACCATGGTCACGAAGCCTAGCCCCGCAAAGATCATGCAGAGCATGGCCCGGTGGGGCAGCGCCCGCACGCTCTTTTTATAAATGTACTCCCGGATGGGTTCCTCCGCCTTCCGCAGCCGGAGCACCGCCCAGATCACGCTGACCGCCGCGGCGGCCTCGCAGATATAGGGCAGGATCACGTACCAGCAGTTCAGCATGGCGGGGGCGTCGCTGCAGCCGCCGGCCACCACGGCCAGCATGACGGCAACGCTCAGTCCCAGCAGCTCCCGCTGGACCCGGTCGCGGCTGCGGCCCTGGTCCACATAGGAGTAGTGGACGCCGGTATATACATAATCACCGGCAAGATTCACATGGAAATCGTTGAGATGGGCACGGCGTCCGCCGCGCTTTTTATTCTTTTCTGCCATGATCTTTCCTTTGGGGACGGCTGGGTGCGTCCACGGCTCGCTGTCCACTACGCACCAGTCTGTTCGCCGATGGCGGACGGTTTTTGTGCATTTTACTTATCGCCGCCCAGGATTAAAATGTTTTCCTAATTGTATCATGAAACAATAGATTTTTCAACACTAAGATTAAACTTTCTGTGAATATTCCAAAAAAAATGACAAATATCCATTTTCTTTATATTTTTATTCACTTGCGCCGGATTTTCTGCTGTTTTTATCCGCTAACTTTCGCCGCAGATTAACGGTTAACGATTATATCTCGCAGATGTTTTCGGTGAACAGTTAGGTCAATTCAATCATGTTGTGGCAGAGCTGATAGTACTTCCCCTTCTGGTCCAGCAGCTCCTGGTGGTCGCCCCGCTCGATGATCCGCCCCTGCTCCAGCACCATGATGGCGTTGGCGTTGCGGACGGTGGAAAGGCGGTGGGCGATGACGAACACCGTGCGCCCGGCCATCAGGCCGTCCAGCCCCTGGCCGATGAGCTTCTCGGTGCGGGTGTCCACGGAGGAGGTGGCCTCGTCCAGAATCAGCACCGGGGCCCGGGACACCGCCGCCCGGGCGATGGCCACCAACTGGCGCTGGCCCTGGCTGAGGTTGGCGCCGTCGGAATAGAGGACGGTGTCGTACCCCCGGGGCAGGTGGGAGATGAAATAGTGGGCGTTGGCGATCTTGGCGGCCTCCATGCACTCCTCATCGGTGGCGTCCAGGCGGCCGTAGCGGATGTTCTCCATCACCGTGCCGGTGAACAGGTGGGTGTCCTGCAGCACGATGCCCAGGGAGCGGCGCAGGTCGTCCTTGCGGATGTTGCGCACGTCGATGCCGTCGTAGGTGATGGAGCCGGCCTGGATATCGTAAAACCGGTTGATGAGGTTGGTGATGGTGGTTTTTCCCGCGCCGGTGGAGCCGACGAAGGCGATCTTCTGGCCGGGCTTGGCGTACAGGGACAGGTCCCGCAGCACCGGCTTTTCCGGCACATAGGCAAAGTCCACATGGTCAAAGCGCACATCGCCCCGCAGGGGCACCAGAGTGCCGTCCGGCATACGCCAGTGGTAGTCGTCGCCCTTCTGCTCCAGGGTCACCTGGCCCTGGTCCTCCTCGGGAGGCAGGTCCAGGATGCCGAAAATCCGCTCGGCACCGGCCAGAGCCATCATCAGAGCATTGAACTGCTCGGAGATCTGGCTGACGCGGTCGGCAAAGGTGCGGACATACTGCAAAAAGCCGATGAGGATGCCGCCGGCCCCCTCCCCTGTCAGCCACAGGACGCCCACCGCGCAGGTGATGGCATAGAAGATGTGGGACAGGTTGTTGAGGATGGGGCCCACCATGGAGGTGACGGTGGTGGCGGTGGTGGAGGCCTTGCACAGGTCCTGGTTGATGACGTCGAACTGCTCCATGACCTCCTTTTCGTGGGTGAACACCTTCACGTCACGCTGGCCGGTGATCATCTCCTCCATATAGCCGCTGACGGCGGCGGTGAGGCGCTGCTGGCTGGCGTAGGTGCGCTTGCTGATTTTGGTGGTGACCCGCACCACCAGCACCACGATAGCCCCCAGCACCACCATGATGGCAAACAGCCGCATGGACAGGGCCAGCATCATGGCAACGGTGCCCACCAGGGAGGTGATGGAGATGGCCAGCTGGGTGATGCTGTGCTGCAGCAGCTCGTTGGTGGCCTCGATGTCGCTGGTGTAGTAGCTCATCAGGGCGCCGGTCTTGTTCTCGTCAAAGAACCGCACCGGCTGGCGCTGCATGGTGTCGAACAGCTCCGTGCGCAGCTGCTTCATGATGATGGCGCTGCACTCCAGCATCAGCCGGTTCAGCAGATAGTTGGTCAGGGCCGACAGCAGGTACAGGCCCGCCAGGCCCAGGATCAGGCTGATGTACTTGGCGTAGGTCTCGTTGGGAGCCGCACCGCTGGCCTCCAGCAGGTTTGTCAGGGGCTTCATGCAGTAGGCGGCCCCGATGGTGGCCGCCACATAGGCCAGGATGGACAGCATGGCCGCCGTCAGCAGCAGGCGGCAGTGCTTGAAGTAGCACACCAGACGCCACAGGATGGCGAAGGGGTTCTCTACCTTTTTATTATATTTCTGCAGGTCAACTCGCGGCATGATCCACCGCCCCCTCTCTCATCTGGCTCTCGTACACGTCACGGTAAATATGGCTGCGGGACAGCAGCTCCTGATGGGTGCCCATGTCCGCCAGACGCCCCTGGTCCAGCACCACAATGCGGTCGCAGGACATGATGGAGTTGATGCGCTGGGCGATGATGACCTTGGTGGCGCCGGGCAAGGCCGTCCGCAGACAGCGGCGGATGTGCTCGTCGGTGGCCATGTCCACGGCGGAGGTGGAGTCGTCCAGGATCAGGATCCTGGGTTTTTTCAGGATGGCCCGGGCGATCAGCAGCCGCTGGCGCTGGCCGCCGGACAGGTTGGCGGCGTTCTGCTCCAGCACCGTGTCATAGCCGTCGGGGAAGCGGTCGATATACTCGTCGGCCCGGGCGATGGCGCAGGCGGCCTGCATCTGCTCCCGGGTGGCGTTGGGGTCCGCCCAGCGGAGGTTGTCGGCGATGGTGCCGGAGAACAGGGAGCCGTTCTGCAGCACCATGGACACGCCGCTGCGGAGATTTTCCAGGGTATACTCCCGGACGTCCCGGCCGTCCACCTTCACGGTGCCGGACAGGGCGTCGTAAAACCGGGGGATCAGGCTCACCAGGGTGGACTTGCCCTCGCCGGTGCCGCCGATGACGCCGATGGTCTCGCCGGAGGCGATGTGCAGGGTCACATGGCGCAGGGCCAGCTTGTCGGGGTCCCGGGTATAGCTGAAGCAGACGTCCTCGAAGTCGATGCTGCCGCTTTCCACTGCGGCGTCGGAGGGGCCGTCGGTGATGTCAATTTTCTCGTCCAGCACCTCGTTGATGCGGACCAGGGAGGCCTGGGCCCGGGACAGGGACATGACCAGCCAGCTGATCATGGACAGGGAGTTCACGGCCATGCCGGCGTAGTTCACCAGGCTCACCAGCTGGCCGGTCAGCAGGCCGGTGGTCCGGAAAATGATCTCCCGGCCGCCGAAAAACAGAATCAGCACGCTGCACGTCCACATAATGCCCATGGTAATGGGGCCGGACAGGGTAAACAGTCTCCCTGCACCCAGCTGGGCCTGCCGCAGATCGTCGGTGGTTTTGTCAAAGCGCTTGGACTCGTAGCCCCCCCGGACGAAGGCCTTCACCACGCGGCTGGCCACCAGATTCTCCCGGACGGCCTGGTTCATGCCGTCCATCATCTTCAGCATCCGCTTGAAGCGGGGCTGGCCCACCTTCAGCAGGATGGTCATCACCACCGCCAGCAGCGGGATGCAGATCAGCAGCAGGGGCGCAAGACCCGGGGAGACGATGAAGCTCATGACCGTGGCCAGGATCACCATCACCGGGGCCCGGTACAGGGTCACCAGGGACTGACGCATGGTATCCCGCAGGGTGTTGATGTCCGTGGTGGCCCGGGTGATCAGCTGGGGGGTGGAGATGTGGTCGATGTTGGAGAAGGAGAAGCTCTCGATCTTCCCCAGCAGAGTGCTGCGCATATTCCGGGCGAAGCCCTGGGTGGCAATGGCGGAGCAGCGGGCGGCCAGAACGCCCATGGCCATGGACAGGCAGGCCACGCCCACCATAATGGCCCCCACCGTCAGCACGAAGCGGTTGCGGTTGGCGATGAGCTCCGGGGAAAACAGCCCCTGGAGCATGAAGGTGCTCTCCCGGTACAGGCCGCCGTCCACGATGGTGGACATGAGCATGGGGATCAGCAGCTCCAGCACCACCTCGGTGATGCCGAATATCAGGGCGGCTGCCGTCCAGCCCTTATAGCGGCCCAGGACGGGGCCCAGGTGCCGGAAAAGCCCCGGTTTTTTCTGTGTCTTGATAAGACGTCACCTCTGTTTCTTTTATGCAGGATTTCTGAAGTTATACACGGCTATTATATCAGACCCCGCCGAGTTTCACAAGCGGAAAAATTCCGTGGCTTTTTATCCGCCAGAATCCACAAAAAGCGCAAAAAAATGCTGCAAGCGCAGCGCTTGCAGCATTTTTTCATTTGGGTGAAACTTACTTCAGCTCGACCTTGCCGCCGACTTCCTCGACCTGCTTCTTCAGAGCCTCGGCGTCCTCCTTGGACAGACCCTCCTTCATGGTGGTGGGGGCGCCCTCGACGGCAGCCTTGGCCTCGGCCAGACCCAGACCCATGACCTCGCGGACGACCTTGATGACCTTGATCTTCTGAGCGGCGTCGAAACCGGTCAGGACCACGTCGAACTCGGTCTTCTCCTCGGCAGCGGGAGCAGCAGCGCCGGCAGCGGGAGCGGCCATGGCGGCGGCGGACACGCCGAACTCTTCCTCCAGAGCGTGGACCAGCTCGGACAGCTCCAGAACGGTCAGGCCCTTGATTTCCTCGATCATAGCAGTAATCTTCTCGGACATTTTGATAAGCCTCCTAATTGTAAGATATTTGTTTGATTTGGGTGGGGCGGAGAGGCCCCGGGGTGGTGCCGATGTTTACTCGGCGGCGGCTTCCTCGGCGGGAGCGCCGTCCTTCTCGGCGATCTGCTTCAGCACGCAGGCCAGAGCAGAGATGGGGGCCAGCATGGTGCCCAGAACCTGGGCCTGCAGCACGGGCAGAGCGGGGATGGAAGCCAGAGCATTCACGGTCTCCAGGGAGACGACCTTGCCTTCCATAAAGCCGCCCTTGATCTCGAACTTGCCATTGAGCTTCTTTGCATAGTCAGCGATGACGCGGGCAGGGGCGACGGGATCGTCCATGCACACGGCCAGGGACGTGGTGCCGTTGAGCTGATCGTCCAGCTCGTTGAGACCCACGTTGTTGAATGCAAAGCGCAGCAGGGTGTTCTTGATGACAGCGTATTCCACGTTGTTCTCGCGGCAGTCCGCGCGCAGAGCGGTGTCCTCTGCCACGGTGATGCCCTTGTAATCAACGATGACACCGGCGGCTGCATTCTGCAGCTTCTCGGTCAGCGCCGCCACGATGGCCTGCTTTTCAGACAGAACTTTTGCGTTGGGCATTCTTTGATTTCACCTCCGGAAAAATTGTCGGTGCGTTCAAAAAGAAAACCGTCCCTGTATCCAAGGACACAAGGACGGTGTAAGCAATCGGAAACGATTTGCCATCCTCGGCAGGACTTACGGCTTGCGCCACCTGCTGTCTTTGGAACGCATCTGGTATTATATCAGGGGCGTGACGGTTTGTCAAGCCGAAGATATCAAATGTTTCAGCCGGTTTTTTACAGCTGCTTGTTGGCGTTCATCTTGACGCCGGGGCCCATAGTGGAAGCGGCCACGCAGGACTTGATATACTGGCCCTTGGCGGCGGCGGGCTTGGCCTTGATGATGGCGCCCAGCAGAGCGGTATAGTTCTCATACAGCTTGTCCGCGCCGAAGGAAATCTTGCCGATGGGGCAGTGGATGATGTTGGTCTTGTCCAGACGATACTCCACCTTACCGGCCTTGACTTCCTTCACGGCCTTGGCCACGTCGGGAGTGACGGTGCCGGCCTTGGGGGAGGGCATCAGGCCCTTGGGGCCCAGCAGCTTACCCAGACGGCCCACAACGCCCATCATGTCGGGGGAAGCGACGACCACGTCGAAGCCGAACCAGTTTTCCTTCTGGATCTTCTCGACCATATCCATATCACCGACGAAGTCGGCGCCGGCCTCGCGGGCAGCGTCGGCCTTGTCGCCCTTGGCAAACACCAGGACGCGGGCGGTCTTGCCGGTGCCGTTGGGCAGGACGATGGCGCCGCGGACCTGCTGGTCAGCGTGGCGGGAGTCGACACCCAGCTTCACATGCAGCTCGACGGTCTCGTCGAACTTGGCGGATGCGGTCTTGCAGACCAGCTCCAGACCCTCCTTGGGATCATACAAGGTCCCGCGGTCGATCTGCTTGGCGCTTTCTTTATACTTCTTACCTCTAAACATCTCTTACACCCTCCTTATTCGCCCACGACGACGCCCATGGAACGGGCGGTGCCGGCGATCATGCTCATGGCTGCTTCCAGGGAAGCGGCGTTCAGATCGCGCATCTTCAGCTCGGCGATCTTCTGGACGGAGGCCTTGGAGATGGTGGCCACCTTGGTCTTGTTGGGCACACCGGAGCCGGACTCGATGTTGCACTCCTTCTTGATCAGCACAGCCGCGGGAGGCGTCTTGGTGATGAAGCTGAAGGAACGATCGGAGTAGACGGTGATGACCACGGGGATGATGAGGCCCATGTCATTCTTGGTGCGCTCGTTGAACTCCTTGGTGAATGCCTGAATGTTGACACCGTGCTGGCCCAGAGCGGGGCCGACAGGGGGTGCGGGGGTCGCTTTGCCTGCAGGAATCTGCAGCTTTACATAACCAACAACTTTCTGTGCCATGGATAGGCACCTCCTTCATAAAAATGTGGTAGCGGCCGGTCGATACCGGAAACCGCTTTTGGCGAGACGGAAACCGTCTCTCCCACTTGCGCCGGAGGGAATGCTCCGGCCTGCCGCGCAGAGACTGCTGCGCCTCAGTGCAGAACCTCCACCTGATCGAGCTCCAGCTCGATGGGGGTTTCTCTGCCGAACATGAAGACCGCCACCCGGACCTTGTTCTTCTCGGGGTCGATCTCCTCCACGGTACCGGTGAAGCTGGTAAAGGGGCCGTCCGTGATCTTCACGGTGTCGCCCACGTTGTACAGCACCACGATCTCGTGCTTTTCCACGCCCAGGGCCGCCACCTCGTCCTCCGTCAGGGGGATGGCCTTGTTGGCCTCGCCCACGAAGCCGGTGACGCCTCGGATGTTGCGGATCAGATGCCAGGTGTCATCTGTCAGGATCATCTTGATGAGGACGTAGCCGGGAAATACCTTGCGCTCCACTTCCTTCATGACGCCGGACTCGGTGACCTCGGTGACGGTTTCCATAGGAATCTCCATCTTGAGGACCATATCGGACATGCCGCGGTTGACCACGGATTTCTCGATGGCCGCCTTCACGGCGTTCTCGTAGCCGGAGTAGGTGTGGATCACATACCATTTCGCGTTTTCAGCCATGCCGCACTTCCTCAGCCGGTGAACGCGCCGATGAGGGTCTTGATCAGCAGCACCGCCACGCCGTCGAAGATCCAGATGCAGGCGCCCACTGCCACAGAGCACAGCAGCACCGTTCCGGTGTTCTTGGCGGTGGTCTTGCCGTCAGGCCAGACGACCTTCTTCAGTTCGCTTCTCATCTCGCGGAACCACTTGCCGTGGTCCTTCTTGACCTTTTTTTCCTCTGCCATCGTGCTATCTCCTTCCAATTACTTGGTCTCGGTATGGACCGTATGCTTTCTGCAGAAGGGGCAATACTTGTTCATTTCAAGACGGTCAGGGCTGTTCTTCTTGTTTTTCATCGTGTTGTAGTTTCTCTGCTTGCACTCGTTGCATCTTAAAGTGATCTTCACGCGCATCTAACGGCACCTCCTTATTAGATTGGCGGCCGGCGAAGGCCGCTCTCTGCCTCCCTGCCGGACAGGGCGTCTCTCCCGCGCCGAAGCGAAAAGCGCGCAAAAAGAAAGCCCCATACTCACAGGTAAGGTTGATTTTATCACACGGGCAAGTGTCCGTCAAGGTCTTTCCGGAAGAAAATTTCGGTTTTTTCGGAGAATTTGCTTCCGCAGCCCCTCTATTCGGGCACTCTTTCATAGGACACAGGCTTCCCGTCCCGGAACGTCACCGTGAACCCGGTGCCGGGCTCCACGGAGTAGTCGTACCGCCCGCCGCCGAACCAGGTCATCATCAGCCCCGCCGTGACGCCGCCGTGGACCACGCACACCGCATCCTCCCCGGCTGCCAGCACCCGGGCCATGGCGGCCCGGTTCCGGGCCAGCACCTGGGGGGCGCTCTCTCCATTGGGGCAGGGGTTGTGTTCTACGTCGGCGATCCACGCCTGATAGGCCGCCGTGTCCTTCAGCTCCTGATAGCTTTTCATCTCGAAATCGCCGAAGTTCATCTCCCGCAGGCCCGGCAGCTGCTGATGGGCCACGGGGCCGTAGATGGCCTCCAACGTCTGCTCCGTCCGCAGCAGGCCGCTGGTGTAGTACCGGGCGGCCCGGGGATAGGCCGCCGCGTTTTCGTGCAGCGCCGCCAGGGATTCCGGCAGGGCCGGAATATCCGCCGCCCCGTAGTACAGGTCCCGGCGGCTGCCATCGGTTTCTCCGTGGCGCAAAAGGGTCAGCTTCATTTCAATTCCTCCGTCAGTCCGCAAAATATCCGGTACACATGACCGGCCTGCTCCGCCAGCTGCCGCAGCAGCCGCCCGTGGCGCTCCCGCCAGGCCCGCTCCCCGGCGTCTATGGGCACCACGCCGCTGCCGATCTCCCGGGAGATCACCGCCTCCGCCGCCAGCAGCAGGGGCAGGGCCGCCTCCGGGGCCTCCTGCCGGGTCAGGGCCTCCAGGTGCACATAGCACCGGGCGGGAACGGGGGCGCTTACCGCCAGGTCGCAGATATCTGCCGCCGCCAGGCCGTATTTTTCCGCTGCGAAGGTACACTTTCCCTGGTACGCGCCGCCAATGATCAGATCCATCCTCTCACCTCCACAGAATCGCCGCCCCGCAGCCGCACAGCTCGCCGATGGTCAGGGCAAAGCCGGAGATATCCCCGGACATGCCGTCCAGATTCCGGAAGCCGTACCACACCGCCAGGCCGTACCCCACGGCGGCGGCCAGAGGGCCGAAGCTGCCGTCCAGCCACAGGGGAAGGCCCACGGACAGAGCCAGCAGCACCCACAGCACCGCCCCATAGCCGCCCCGGGCGGGGCCCATGGCGGCATACTGGCTGGTGCCCATGGGCCGCAGCCCCAGCACCGCCAGCCCTGCGCAGGCCCGGGTGGCCGCCGGGATCAGCAGCAGGCCCAGCCAGGATACGTCCTCCGCCGCCAGGAACAGGCTCCACTGGCCCATGGCCAGCAGCACCATGCAGATCACGGCGAAGGCCCCGCAGTGGGAGTCCTTCAGGATCCGCTGCCGGGTGGCCAGGTCCCGCCGGGACAGCACCGCGTCGCACACGTCCATGTAGCCGTCCAGGTGCATGAACCCCGTGACCAGCCACGGCACGGCGGCGCACACCGCCGCCCGCACCGGCCCCGGCGCGCCCCGCAGCAGAAGCCACGCCCCGGCCCATACGCCTCCGGCCAGCAGGCCCACCAGGGGCATGCACACCAGCATTTTCTGCCGGGCGCCCTCGCTCCATATCTTCCTGGGGCAGGGAATGGCCAGGAACATGCCCCAGGCCATGAAAAATCCGCATACCCAATCACGCATCCGGCAGCTCCCCCTTCCATACCCGGACGCAGCCCGCCGCCAGCTCCGCCACCGCGTCAAATTCCGCCGCCAGGGCCCGGCAGATCTCCGCCAGTCCCCGGCGATAGTGCTCCGTCCACGGCTCATAGGTCACGCCGTCCCGCCACAGCTCGTCGCATACGCACACGAAGTGCCGGGGATACCGGCTGACGGTCAGCAGCTCCCGGGCCGTCCGGGCGGCGGCTGCGGCGTCCGGCTGCGGGCCGGAGAACATCTGGCACGCCAGGCACGCTGTGACGCTGTCGAACAGCACCGCGCTTTCCCGGGGCACCAGCGCCAGGCCCTCCGGCAGAGCCCGGCCCCGCTCCAGGGTCCCGAAGCCCCAGCCGTCCCGCTCCGCCAGGTGGCGGCGGACGATGGCCCGGTCCTCCGTGTCCCGGGGCTCCAGGGTAGCCCAGTAGATCATGGGCCCGCCATCAGCCAGCTGCCGGGTCAGCCGCTGGCCCAGCATACTCTTTCCGCTTTTGCTGCCGCCAAGAAGTAGAATTCTCATGATTTGTCCACCGTGAATGCGTCCCCCTGCCGGATGGGGGCCAGATATCCGTCCTCAATGGCCGCCTCCGGGAAGGTGGCCATATGGTTCAGCACCGCGCAGGCCCCCTGCATCACCCGGAACAGCAGCGGGCAGCCGCTGCCCTCGCCCAGCCGCATCCCCAGCAGCAGGCACGGCTCCAGCCCCAGCTCCCGGGCCGCCAGGCGATACCCGATCTCATAGGAGGCGTGGGACAGAAACAGTGCGTCCCGGACCCGGGGGCACAGGCGCACGGCGCACAGGGCCGCCACGATGGAGATATACCCGTCCACCGCCGCCGCCAGTCCCTCATGGGCGCAGCCCAGAAACAGCCCCGTCATGGCGGCAATGTCCAGGCCGCCCACCGCCGCCAGCACCCCGATGGGGTCCCCGGCGTCGGGCCGGTGCAGGGCCAGGGCCTGCCGCAGCACCCGCTTTTTCGTCTCGAAGCCCCGGTCCGTCAGGCCGCCGCCCCGGCCGGTCACCTCCTCCACAGAGGCCCCGGTCAGCGCCGCCAGCACCGCGGCAGAGGTGGTGGTGTTGCCGATGCCCATTTCCCCCACGCCCACGGCGTCTATGCCCTCGGCCTTTGCCTGCCGGGCCAGGTCCAGCCCCACGGCCAGGGCGTCCAGGGCCTGCTGCTCCGTCATGGCGGGCTCCACGGCGATATCGCCGGTGGAAAACCGGATTTTCCGGTCCAGCACCTGGGGGCAGGGCACCGGCGTCCGGATGCCCACGTCCACCACCTGCACATCGTCGCCGAAATACGCCGCCAATGCGGACATCCCGGTTTTGTGCCGGGTCATGTTCACCGCCTGCTGCACCGTCACGGACTGGGGGGCACAGGATACGCCCTCCGCCACCACGCCGTTGTCCGCCGCCAGCACCGTCACCCGGCACCGCCGGACCTCCGGCCGGGCCGTCCGCAGGACCCCCGCCAGCCGGATGGACATATCCTCCAGCGCCCCCAGACTGCCCGGGGGCTTGGCCAGCTCCGCCTGCCGCCGCCGGGCGGCGTCCATGGACTCCCGGTCTGCCGGGAGAATGGACTCCATATATGCTGTCAATTCCTGCCTTGTCATGTGTTCGCTCCATATCCGTGTTCCCGCAGCCACACAAGAGACGGGCCGCAGTCCTGATTTTCCAATGTAAACGTAGCCGCCGGGCACAGCTCCAGGATGGTGTCCAGCACCTGCTCCATAGCCAGGGTCCCCTGGCCCAGGGGGTCGTGGAGGTCATCGTGCCCCGCGTTGTTGTGCAGGTGGACGTGCCGAAGCCACGGGGCCATGGGGGCCACCCATTCCAGAGGCGGCACCCGGCTGACGAAGGTGTTGGCATGGCCGATGTCCAGGCACAGGCCCAGCCGGGGATCGTCCACCTGCCGGGCGATCTCCGCCAGCAGCCGGGGCTGCGGCTCCATGACGTTTTCCAGGGCGACGGTCATATCCTGCGGCAGCTGCCGCAGGAACTCCCGCCAGAAGAGCACCGACTGCTCCACATACCACTCCGGGAAGTACACCTGGGGCACGAAGCCTCCGTGGATCACCAGCCGCCGCACTCCCAGGTCTTGGGCCAGGTCCGCCGCCTGGCGGTAGCGTTTTTCCGTCACCTGCCGCACCAGCGGGTCGATGGCACAGGGGGCCAGCTCCGCAAAGGGGGCGTGGAACCAGAAGCGGTCAAGCCCCGCCATATCCGAGCGGACGGCGGACAGCACCGCCGGGTCCTCCAGATTGGGGGCATAGCAGAATGCCGCGATCTCCAGCCCCAGCCCGTTTTCCCGGGCCAACTCCGCCGCCCGGCCGTCAATGCCGGACAGATACAGACGGTCCCACAGGGCTTCCCGTCTCATATGCGCATCCCCCTTCCTTATTAAATATGCAACAGCCGTCCCGCCAGACGGCCGGAGGCCCAGGCCCACTGCAGGTTGAAGCCCCCGCAGTCGCCGTCGATATCCAGCACCTCGCCGCAGGCGTAGAACCCCGGCACCAGGCGGCTCTCCATGGTCCGGGGGTCGAACTCCCCGGTGCGCAGGCCCCCGGCGGTGACCTGGGCCTGGTCAAAGCCGCAGGTGCCGGTGACGGGCAGGGTAAACTCCCGCACCTGGCGGCACAGGGCCTCCAGCTGCCGGTCCGTCAGCTCCGATACCGGCTGGCTGCCGGATATGCCCGCCGCCTTGCACAGCATCCGCCCCAGCCGGGGATGGACGCTGCCGGTCAGCAGCGCCCCGGCCTCCTGCCGAGATAGGGCCGTCCGCTGGCTACGCAGCCAGGTCAGGGTATCCTCCCGGCTCCACCCGGGCAGAAAATCCAGGTGCAGCGTCAGGCCGTCGCCGCCGGCGGCCACCGCCCGGGACAGGTCGAACACCGCCGGGCCGCTGACGCCGTATTCCGTAAACAGCACCTCTCCCTGACCGGCGGTCAGCGTCTCACCCTCCCGGGTCAGAGTCAGGGCAGCCTGGGCCTTCACGCCCTTGAGCCCCCGGGGGTAGGTGGGGTCGGTGCACACCTGCACCAGGGAGGGGTACAGCACCGTCCGGTGGTGGCCCAGCTGCCGGGCCAGCTGATAGCCGTCCATGCCGCCGCCCAGCTTGGCTCCGGCGGCTCCGCCTGCGGCCAGGATGCACCGCCTGGCCGTGATGACGTCCCCCTCCTCGGTCCGGGCCTGGAACTGCCCGTCCCGGTGCTTCAGCTGGCGGATGACGCAGCCGGTGCGCACCCGGATGTTCTCCTGCTGCTCCAGGGCGAACCGCAGCACGTCCAGCACCGACGAGGCGGCATTGCTCAGGGGGTACACCCGGCCGCCGGAATCCGTCACGGTGACCAGCCCCAGCTGCCGGAAGAAGGCCAGGGTCCCCGCCGCCGACAGCTCCGGGTCCTCCAGGGCGAAGCGGCAGAAGTCCGGCTCCTCCCCGTGATAGCGGTCCGGCAGGGCGTATTCATTGGTGAGGTTGCAGCGGCCGTTGCCGGTGGACAGCAGCTTCCGGCCCACCCGGGCCTGCCGCTCCGCCAGCACCACCTGATGGCCCTGCCGGGCCGCCGTCAGGGCTGCCGCCATGCCCGACGCGCCGCCGCCGATGATGAGCACGTTCATCGCTCCGCCTCCAGCCGTTTCCGGGTCAGATACCCCTCCAGCATCAGGGCCGCCGCCACGGCATCCACGGTTTTCTTCCGCTTTCTGGCATTCTGTCCGTTGTTGAACAGGATGTTGTGGGCGTCGATGGTGGTGCGCCGCTCGTCCCAAAGGGTCAGCGGCAGGCCCGTCAGCTCCTTCAAGGTCTCGCCGAAGGCGGCGGCCTTCTCCGCCCGGGGCCCCAGGGTGCCGTCCATGTTTTTGGGATAGCCCAGCACCAGCTCCCCGACCCCGTGCCGGGGGATGAGGGCGGCGATCTCCTGGGCCACCACCTCCGGCCGGCGGCTGTTGATAACGGTGGAAAAGCCCGCCAGCGTCCCGGTGGCATCGGAAATGGCAATGCCGGTGTGGGCGTCGCCGTAGTCTATGGCCATGATCTTCATGGGAAGTACCTCGCTTTTTTGTCATTCCCCTCTATCATACACGATTTTTCCCCGGCCTGCAACAAAATAAAGACGGTCCAAAAAGGGCAAAGCCCTTTTTGGACCGTCTTGTCAAAAAATCTTTTTTGACAAGCTGCGTTTTTATTCCTCCGCCCCGGCGGCGGGCAGGGTCAGCGTCACCTTGAACAGGTCGCCGTCGATGGTCAGTCGGAAGTCGCCGCCCTGGATGGCGGTCAGGCTGGTGGCGATAGACAGCCCCAGCCCGCTGCCCTCGGTGGAGCGGGAGCTGTCCCCCCGGACGAACCGCTCCGTCAGCTCGTCGGCGGAGATATTCAGCGGATACCGCGAGATATTCTTCACCACCATCCGCACGCCGTCCTCTCCCGCCTCCGTGGACAGATACACCCTTGTCCCGGGCATGGCGTATTTGCAGATGTTGCTCATCAGGTTGTCCAGCACCCGCCACAGCAGCCGCCCGTCGGCCATGGCCCAGGGCGACGGCTGGCCCAGGGACAGCACCGGCTCCAGCACCTGCTTTTCCAGTCTCTGCTGATACTCGCCGCACACCTGGCTCAACAGCACGTTCAGGTCCGTGGGGGCCAGGGACACCGGGATATTCCCGGTGGACGCCTTGGAGGCCTCCACCAGGTCCTCTGTCAGCTTCCGCAGCCGCTGGGACTGCCGGTCCAGCACCGCCAGATACTCCCGCGCCGCGTCGGAGGGCATCTCCTCCTTTTTCAGCAGGTCCACATAGTTGACGATGGAGGTCAGGGGCGTTTTGATGTCGTGGGACACGTTGGTGATCAGCTGGGTTTTCAGCCGCTCGGACTTCATCTTCTCCTCCACCGCCTGCTGGATGCCCTGCTGCACGGAGTTCAGGTTGGCCGCATGGCGCTTCAGCTCCGGCAGCGCCCCCCGGCTCAGGGTGATGGGATGGGAGAAGTCCCCCTTGGCCAGGTTTTCGCCCCCCTGCTGCAGCTTCCGCAGGGCCAGCACCTGCCACATGGCCGCCCCCAGAATCAGGATATGCAGCGCCAGATACACCACCAGCTCTGCCTCGTTGAGATCATACGCAAGCATCAGCAGCTCCGCCGCCATAAGGGCGACGAGCACCGCGGCGGTTTTCCAGGTAAGGGGCAGGCTCAGCACCAGCACCCGCAGATGCCGCCAGGCCCAGACCGCCCCCCGGCTCAGCAGCCGCAGCAGCCGCAGCACCACCAGGTCCGCCAGCACCATGCCGGCCTTGCACCGGGCCGTGAACGCCAGGATGAACAGGTACGCCAGGGCCACGAACACGACCTCCCCCAGGACGGACGAGGGGTAATACGAAGCATTCTCATAGATCAGCCACTCACCGGCCAGGGCCAGCACAAACACGTCCAGGGGGATCCGGTCCAGCCAGGTCAGATGGACGCCCTCATGGCCCGGCCAATGCCCCGCCGCCGACAGAGAGAACAGCAGCGACCCCACGGCCACCACCGCGCACAGGACCGTCACCACCCACAGCCACACCGGGTGGGGATTCCAGACATCGTAAAAATATACCATTATCAGCTCACTGACGCCGTTTACGGCGGCAACTCCGGCCAGAGGCGTCAGCAGAAAGGCCAGGGCCTTGGCCCATATGGCGCTCAGGAGCTTTTTCACTGTGCCGTCCCCTCCATTTTATACCCCTTGCCCCAGACCACCTTCAGATACCGGGGCTCGGCGGGGTTGATCTCGATCTTCTCCCGGATGTGCCGCACATGGACGGCCACAGGATTGTCCGCCGCCGGGTCCTCGTGCCACACCCGGCGGTATATCTCGTGGGGCGAGAACACCTTTCCCGGATGCTGCATCAGCAGCCGCAGAATGTCGTATTCCAGGGGCGTCAGGTTCACGGTGTCCCCGTCCACGGTGACGGTTTTGGCGTTGTCGTCCAGGCTGACCCCGCCGATGGTCACGGCGGAGGGGGCCGTATGGCCGCCGCCCAGAGTCATATACCGCCGCAGCTGGGACCGGACCCGGGCCAGCAGCTCCACGGGGTTGAAGGGCTTGGTCACATAGTCGTCGGCCCCCATGTTCAGCCCCAGCACCTTGTCCGTGTCCTCGGACTTGGCCGTCAGCAGGATCACCGGCAGATTGTGGCTCTGCCGCAGGCGGGTCATGGCGGTGATGCCGTCCATCCCCGGCATCATCACGTCCAGCAGGATCAGGTGCACCTCCTCCCGGTCCAGCAGCCGCAGGGCCTGATAGCCGTCATAGGCCGTCAGCACCCGGTAGCCCTCGGCGGACAGATAGATGTTCAGGGCCGACACGATGTCCTTTTCATCGTCGCAGACCAGGATGGTGTACATGGTGATCGCCTCTCATTTCTCGGATTGCACCGGCGGCAGACTGCCGGTCAGAAGGGCAGCAGCTCCTCCCGGCCCCGGCCCCGCAGGGACGCGGCGCTGACCCGGTGCTCGATGGGCTTCCACTCCCCCTTGCTGAACAGCGCCGCAAAGGAGATGGGAATATAAGTAAACATAAACAGTGGGAAGGTGAAGGCGTACAGGACCTTCTTCACCGCCTTGGTATGGATGCGCTTCCACTCGGTAACGGTGGTGATGGCCCCCAGGACAAACAGGGTCAGATACATATTCAGCAGCATCTGCCCCACGGACCACAGGGCAATGGTCAGGTCCTCCCCGTGGACGGCCCCCAGAATGGCCGCCGTCACGTTGCAGACGATGGCCGTGGCCGACAGGACGAAGGCCGGCATAATGGCCGCCGCCATGTCGTAGCAGGAGAAGCTCCCCCCGGCCGCGCCCCGCAGCAGCTTGGCGCCGTAGCCCCGGAATACCTGCAAATACCCCTTGGACCACCGCAGCCGCTGGTTCCAGGACTGGCGGAAGGTGGTGGGCTGCTCGTCATACAGCACCGCGTCGGGGCAGAAGGCGATCTTCCGGCCCCGGGTCACCTGGTCCACGGAGAACTGGATATCCTCCGTCAGCAGGTGGAAGGGCCAGGGGCCCGTCTCCTCCAGCACCCGGCGGCTGAACAGGAAGCCGGTGCCGGACACGGCGCAGCTGGTGCCCAGCAGGAACCGGGCGTGGTTGAGATACCGGCTCTCCCGCAGGAACCACAGGGCATAACCGGCGCTGATCCAGTTGTCGCCGTAGTTCTTGCTGTTGCGGAAGCTGGTGACGATGTCGTGACCGTCGGAAAACGTCCGGTTCATGGCCTCCACATAGTTGGGAGCCAAAATATTGTCCGCGTCAAACACGAAGTATCCGTCAAATCCTTGGGGATAGTCCTGCTCCAGGTGCTCCAGCAGCTCCTGCAGGGCGTAGCCCTTGCCCACCTGCACCTGGTTGAACCGCTCATACACGTTGGCCCCGGCCACCCGGGCCACCATGGCCGTGTCGTCGGTGCAGTTGTCCGCCAGGACGAAAATGGACAGCAGGCTCTGCGAATACGTCTGCCCCCGGAGGCTGGCGATCAGGTCGCCGATGACCCGCTGCTCGTTCCGGGCACAGATCAGAACGGCGTACCGGTTGTCCTTGGCCGGGCCGTGGGGCCGGGCCTTCCGCAGCCAGGGCACCGGGATATACAGGAACTGATAGGTATAGCAGACGAAGAAAATAACCGCTATGACAAAATTGATGGTTTTTAACGTTTCCATAGGCGCTTTCCTTTCTCTGTGCGTACAGCGTCAAGTGTATCAAGATAATTGATACACCAAGTGTACTACATCTCCTCCGTTCTGTCAAGTGCAGAACGGAGGACGGCTGGATATGAGATGCGGCTCATCTATCCCGGTTTATGACGTCCAGTATAAAGAAAAACACTTAAAGAAACAAGGGGGGAACCTTTAAGATTCCTTAAAGATGGTATAACAGTTTTGTCACCTGGTCGTCACAGTCCGATTTTTCGGACAGCGGCCCTGGTATACTGAGGGCACAGTAAGAGAAATTGAGTCTGTCGAAAAACTCAGAAATCTTCCGTCATCGGAAAGGAAGATCGTTACGAAAGAAACCCATCAGGGGTGTCTTTCGTTTGC
>OGFJ01000668.1_pt1 | contig 28774 bp, 30 predicted proteins | sample 1570861 | NCBI WGS metagenome assembly OGFJ01 (sample SAMEA2582060, study PRJEB24529) | metagenome | biome: Human gut stool | place: China | collected 2011
CTTTTTCTACAGCTGGATCTACTTCAATTGATTCAGGATCTACTTTTGTTGTATCCCCAATGAGTCCCATTATTGTTTGATTTTCTCCTTTTGAAACATGAACTTGTAGTCCTTTTTCTTCAATAGTTTTTTCAATTCTTGTCACATCTTCAGTTTTAGCTTCTTGTTTTAATACAATAATCATTTTCTTTTTCCTCCTTTATAAACAAAAAAAACTCATCCTATAAAGGACGAGTTGTATTCCCGTGGTACCACCTTTTTTCACTCAAAGATCACCCTTTAAGCCTCATCAAGTACTATCATACTCTCATCATATAACGGTGATTACCGGAGACGCCTACTCAATTCAACATTCTACTCATAGCTGTATTCGCAAATGACGCCAAATCTTTTTCCAGCAACCAAAGACTCTCTATATTTTAATCATTTGTTACTATGTCTACTCACTGTATTTATGCTTATTCTACTTGACATTGTTTCCTGTGTCAATCATTATTTAACTTCTTAACCACCTCTAATAATTCTTCATCACTATAAACAACAAAATCAATAAAAGAAGTATCCTTTTCTTGTTTTTGATGATTATACCAAATCGTCTTTACTCCTGCTTGATAAGCTCCCATCATATCTATTTCATAACCATCTCCTACATAGTAACTATCATTTCCTTTAATTAATTCAAAGATTTCTTTTTGTGGTTTTTGATAACCAACTTTTTCTGAAATTATAATAGGAAAATCAATGATTGGAAATAATGAATTAATTTTATTCATTTGTGTTTTTTCTTTTCCATTAGTAATAATACCATAAGAAATATTCTTTTCTTTTAAGTAGTTAAAAAGTTCTTTCATTGTAGAAGATAATGCTAAATGTGCTTGTTGATCTTCATAGACTTTTTGAAAATCAAGTGCTTGTTGATTTGTAATGAATTGATGAAAATCTTTAAAAGCATTCTTTAAACGATAAATAGATAATTCATCTTTTGTGATTAATTTATTTAAATATTTTGGGTAAATTTCATTACTATAGATTCTACTTTGTTTCCATAAAGCATATATATCAAGATCTTCATGAAATACTTTTTGATAAGCTTTATAAAAAGGATCATATAAACGATAAAGTGTATCGTCTAAATCAAAATAAATAACCATATCTCCTCCTAAAAGAAAAAACAGGTTACCCTGTTTCTTCTTGGTTGGTTCTCTTTTTATATTATGACAAGTGAAAAGTAAGTTTATATAAAGTAGCCAACCTCTACTATTTTCCTCACATTCATTTTACCTCTTTTGATTTAAAAAGTCTACTTTTTATCAATATTTTTTTATTATGGTCGAATAATTTCAACAAACTTAAAAGTATCATTTTCAAATGTAAAATGTAATATACAACAATTAGTAAAGCCTCCACTTTTTAATATTTCTTCAGGATCAATAACAGTGGATAGAAAACACATACAAGCACCAGCATGTGAAAGAGCAAGAACTGTTTGATGATCTTCTTTATTCATCACATCTGTAAGTGTTTCTTTTAATCTTTTTTGTACATCTTCTTTTCTTTCTCCACCATAATGTGGAAATAAATCATCATAACCAAAATCATCAAAATGAGGGTTTAAATCTTCACTTTCTCCTTCAAATAAACCAAAATTTCTTTCTTTTAATCCCTTTAATCTTTTATAATAGTGGTCTCCAATAATAAGTTCAATCGTATCGCAACATCTTTCTGATGTACTACTATAATAATGGTCAAAAGAAATATCTTTTAAGTATTCTTTAGCTTTTAAAGCTTGTTGTTTTCCTAATTCAGTTAATGGTGAATCACACCATCCTTGAATTCTTCTTCTAACATTAAATAATGTTTGTCCATGTCTCATTAAATATAGATCTTTTTTCATAAAAACTCTCCTATCCAAAGATTTCTTGAATCACTTCTAATAAATCTTTTTGTTCTTCATTCATGGGTATACAAGTATTAATTTCTTGATAATATTTTTTCAACAAATCATTATTTCCTATTTGTTGTAAAGTTGTCATTATTTTGTAATAAAGCATAAAGCGATATTGTGGATAATTCTTACAAAGCTCTTTTATTTCTTCATCTAAATTTTCTTGAGTATATTTTGTAAGTGTACTTAAAACATCCATTTGAATTTCTACATATCTTAAAGAAAGTGCATATTCATTTTGAAGTTCTTTTAAAAGTTGATAGATTTTTTTTAGAAAAGAAGCTTGATGTTCAACATAATCAATTTCTTGGAAAACACGTGTAAAAAATTGTTCCAAATCAATACCATAAGGACTAAAAGTATTTTGTAAATCTTGATTTTTTTCATGTTTCATTTTAATAAGACGTTTCATGATACTTTCTGTTTTTTCAAGCAAATCTAAATAATCATGATCTTTTTGAATAAGTTCTAATAAATCATTCGCTATATAGTTTTTATCAGCTACTTGATGAATATCTTCAAAATGTTCAATTACTTTAACAATATAATAAACAAGGGCATCATCATCAAATACTTCATTTTTTTCGCCTAACTGATCTAATTGTTGATCGTATTTTTCATCAAAATGTGCAATTGTTTCATCTGTATTAAAACATTGATGATAAAAATCAAGAACTTCTTTATATCGAATATCAATATTGTTATTATTTAGTTCTTTTTCTATCATATGATAAGTTAAATTTTGAAAAAGTTTTTGTTTTTCATTTAAATAAGTTTGATTATCTTTATATTCATTTTTTAATGTATGTATTGTTGTCTTCATAAAAAACCTCCACCGTTATTTTATCATATAAAGCAAAAATAAAAAGAAGATATTTCTATCTTCTTCATCATTATTATTCAGCTGGTGAAATAGCTTCTACTGGACAAGTTCCAACACATGCTTGACAACCAATGCATGTATCTTTGTCACATTCCATTTTACCATCATCATCAAAAGCTAAAGCTTCTACTGGACAAACACCAGCACATGCTCCACATCCGATGCAAGTATCTTTATCTACGTTCATATTTAACTCTCCTTTTCCTTTTTTCCTATAATTAGTATAACACTTTCCACTTTTCAGTCAATACAAAGTCACTATTTTTCATAGCTTTGAATACAACAATTTTCGGGTAACCATGTCATTAATTCTTCATTTGTCATATCATGAAAATAACTATGAATGACACGCACGATACCTCCATGACAAACAACTAAAATGTTTTTATCAGGATATTTATTTTCAAGTTCTTCTAAAAAACTATACACACGATGAACTACTTGAAATAATGATTCTCCTTGAGGATAATGAAGTGCGTGATTTTGTTTATAATATTGAAATTCTTTATTATTAATAACTCCTTCAAATTGTCCAAAATTAATTTCTTGTACTCTTGAATCAATTTTAATTTCTAATTGATGATTTTCATTTATGATTTTTGCAGTTTCATGTGCTCTTTGAAGTGGTGAAGCAAAAATCATATCTAATGAAATATCTTTTAATTGTTCACTGGCCATTTTAGCTTGTTGCTTTCCTAAAGATGTTAATTCAACATCCGAAATGCCACAAACTTTATTATCAATGTTATAACCTGTTTGACCATGTCTTACTATATATAATTTCATTTTTTTATGTCCTTTATCTTCATTTTGTTTTATGTTATCATATTTTTGGTATTTTGAGAACAAATGAAAAAGGAGAAAATTACATATGGGTGGTATGTTTGGCGTTGTCAGTCGTAAAGACTGTGTCACTGATTTGTTTTTTGGTATTGATTATCATTCTCATTTAGGAACAAAAAAAGGTGGGATTGCAGTTTATGGAGAAAACGGTTTTAACCGTGCAATTCATAATATTTCAAATTCACCATTTAGAACTAAGTTTGAAAATGATATTAAAGAAATGTCTGGAAAAATGGGGATTGGTTGTATTTCAGACAATGAACCTCAACCTCTTTTAATAAATTGTCGTTTAGGTAGTTATGCAATTGTTTCTGTAGGTAGAGTTGCAAATATGGAAGAATTAATTCAAGATGCTTTTGATAATGGGCATACTCATTTTTTAGAGATGTCTGGGGGCGAAGTCAATCAAACTGAATTAATTGCTGCAATGATTAATCAAAAGGATACTTATGTTGATGGAATCATCAATGTTTTAAGAAAAGTCAAAGGTTCTATTTCTTTTATGTTGATGACTAAAGATGGTTTGTATTTAGTACGTGATAAATTAGGAAGAACTCCGTTAAATATTGGTAAGGGTGAAAATGGATTCTGTGCTTCTTTTGAAAGTCATGCTTATATTAACCTTGGATATAGTCTATATAAAGAATTAGGTCCTGGTGAAGTTTGTTTTATGACAAGTGAAGAAGTGAAAACACTTGTTGAGGCAAATGACAAAATGAAAATTTGTTCATTTTTATGGGTATATTATGGTTATCCAACAAGTTGTTATGAAGGACGTAATGTTGAAGAAATGCGTTATGAATGTGGTCGTTTAATGGCTCAAAGAGATGATATTAAAGATATTGATCTTGTAGCAGGTGTTCCTGATAGTGGAATTGCCCATGCGATTGGTTATTCAAATGAATCACATATTCAATATGGAAGACCTTTTATTAAATACACACCTACGTGGCCACGTTCATTTATGCCACAAATTCAAGCGGATCGTAATTTAATTGCAAAAATGAAATTAATTCCAATTGCGAGCTTGATTAAAGGAAAATCATTATTATTAATTGATGATTCAATTGTTCGTGGAACACAACTAAGAGATACAACTGAATATTTATATAATTCTGGAGCAAGAGCAGTCCATATCAGACCTGCTTGTCCTCCAATTATGTATGGATGTCCTTACTTAAACTTTTCAAGAAGTACAAGTGATATGGATTTAATTACACGTCGTGTTATTAAAAAACGTGAAGGAGAAAATGATATCAATATGTTAGAAACATATAGTGATCCAGATACTCCTGAATATAATGCAATGGTAGAAGAAATCCGTAAAGAACTTAATTTTACTTCTTTACGTTTTAATCGTTTGGATGATATGCTTCAAGCTATTGGACTTGATAGTGATAAGATCTGTACTTATTGTTTTAATGGTAAAAAATAATACGGAAAGAAAATTTCCGTATTTTTTTTAAAATATATTTAATAGCTTTCTAAGGAGTGCTATAATATTGAAGGAAAAAAAGGAGACTCTTATGAAATATTTAATTGACCCAATGGATTTAAGTGTAGAAGAAATTGATGAACTAATTGATATTGCGAATGATATTATTAAAGATCGTACACGCTATCAAGATGTTTGTCGTCATAAAATTCTAGCTACACTCTTTTTTGAACCAAGTACACGTACAAGACTTTCTTTTGAATCAGCTATGTTATCACTTGGTGGAAGTGTTTTAGGTTTTTCAAGTGCAAGCAATACAAGCGCTTCTAAAGGTGAAAGTGTTAGTGATACTATTAGTGTTGTTTCAAGCTATTGCGATATTATTGCAATGCGTCATCCAAAAGAAGGAGCACCTCTTGTTGCTACAAGAAAAAGTACAGTACCTTTAATCAATGCTGGAGATGGTGGTCATAACCATCCAACGCAAACTTTAACTGATTTACTTACTATTTATAGAGAAAAAGGTAGATTAGATAATCTAACAATTGGATTTTGTGGGGATTTAAAATTTGGACGTACAGTTCATTCTCTTACAAAAGCAATGTCACGTTATAAAAATATTAAATTCGTGTTTATTGCACCATCTGAACTTAAAATTCCTGAATATTTAAAACATGATTTATTAGATGCTAAAAACTTAGACTACAAAGAAGTAGAAACAATTGAAGAAGTTATTGAAGATTTAGATATTCTTTATATGACGCGTGTTCAAAAAGAAAGATTCTTTAATGAACAAGACTATATTCGTTTAAAAGATACATACATTTTAGATTTAAAGAAATTAGAAAAATCAAAATCTGATTTAATCGTTATGCACCCATTACCTCGTGTTAATGAAATTGCTATTGAGGTTGATGATGATCCAAGAGCTAAGTATTTTGATCAAGTTCAAAACGGACGTTTTATGCGTATGGCACTTATTTTAAAAATGTTAGGATTGGAAAATGAGGTAGAAAGATAATGAAGATAGATAGTATTAAAAACGGGATTGTTTTAGATCATATTACTGCTGGTAAATCTTTAGAAGTTTATAAAGCACTAGGATTAGATAAATTAGATTGTAGCGTTGCTATTATTAAAAACGTTAAATCTAATAAAATGGGTAAGAAAGATATTTTAAAAATAGATGAAGAATTTGCATTAGATTTTGATGTTTTAGGATATTTAGATCCTAATATTACTGTTTGTATTATTAAAGATGGTAAACTTGTTGAAAAGAAAAAATTGCAACTTCCTCAAAAAATCATTAATGTAGAAAAATGTAAAAATCCTCGTTGTATTACATCAGTAGAACAAGGATTAGATCATGTTTTCTATTTAGCAAATAAAGATAAACGTATTTATCGTTGTCTTTATTGTGAAACAAAAGTTGAAAAAAAATAGAAGCTTTGCTTCTATTTCTATGCTGGAGTAGCTCCAACGGTAGAGCAACTGACTCGTAACCAGTAGGCTGTGGGTTCAAATCCCATCTCCAGCACCATTATCAAAATCAACAGTCGTTGATTTTTTTTATACTCACATTATTATAACAAACATCAAATATAAACCTTTTCTTCCCATTTCATCATGACATCTTTACCATGATGGGCTAAGCCTATATAAATCACTTTTCCTTTTAAATCATAATCATATCTTCTATCTTTGATTTGTTGAATAGCTTCATTTGATAATTTATCCAATGCTTTTTCAAAATCTTTTTTATCTTCTTTGAAATACTTAAATTCAATAATAAACGATGTTTTCTTTTCATCATGAGCCTGGATAATGAGATCACATCTTCCTTTACCTTCTTCTCGATTATAAATAACTTTATAGTTATCTGATAGACATAAACACATTCCTAACATCATCATATGATAACTGTTTTCATTATTTAAATCATGATAGCTTGGAATCATTAATACATTTTGATAATTTTTGAAAAAATCATTTTTGTTTTCAGCAATCAAATTGTCAACAATGCGATCATATTATCCATTGTTCATTCCTAGTTGATGTTCCGTTAATCTTATAAATTATCTTCTTACCTCATAATTTGGTATCGTAATTCTAAACTTTTCTTTTTTTGGATCAATTGCTTTTACTACTGTTAAATATCCAGCACTTACAAACATCCCCATAAGTTAGGTGTATTTGCCACTTCATAAAAGCTTGTTTGAAGGACAACTCTTGTTTCTAGATAGTTATTCTTTATAAGTTTTTCATATTGTTTTTTAAAGTCGTAGTCTGCTTTTTATATAGCTTGTTTAAGCATTGTATTAGCACTCGTATTGACCCAATAAGGAACAAGTACTTTTCTTCTTGCATAATTTAAAATAGACCATGGATTATAGATTTCTTTATCTCCCATTTTATAGCCATCATACATTTCTTTGACTTCTTCATCTAATTCTAAATCATAATATTCTAACAGTTCTTTGGTTTATTCTATACTGAATCCAAAATATTCACTATAATCATTATCAATTACTGTATACACATCTAAATTATTTAAATCACTGAAAATATTTTCTTTAGCCACTCTTTGGATTCCTGTAAGCATCGCATATTTTAAGCTGGTTGATGTTTTAAGAGAATTATGAAGCAATCCTGCAGGTCCTCCTCTTACTTCATCATAGAACCCTCCTGTATGTGCTTCTACAAATGGTGTATCATATTCATCTATGAATACCATAACTTCTTTTCCATAATAATCTTCCATTCTTTCCATCAAGAATGAAATTGCATCATCTATTCCCTTAAGATTATTCTTGTTATTATCAGCTAATACTTCATAAGTCTTTCATAATTTATTTCCTTAAATCCCTTAAGATTTTCAAATACAAAATCATATTTATCCCATTGATTTTGTATTTGTGTTCTTATCGTTGAAACAACTGTTTCTTTATCTCTTTTGGCATCCGCAAAGGAGATAAAGATTGTTGGATATTGATTGATTTCAGCTACATAAGATGTTTCCATGATTTTTGTACCTTTAAAGTTTTCTTTAGAGTCTTTGGTAATATCAAAGAATTCTGCCATCATTGAAATATTGATGGTTTTTCCAAATCTTCTAGGACGAGTAATCAATGTTACATCTGTTACTCTACCTAAGAACTCTTTGATCATCAAGGTCTTATCTACAAAATAATAATTTCCTTCTACAAGTCTTGAAAAACTTTTCGTTCCTATTGGTATTTTCTTCATTTCTATCACCCTTTCTTTACATATTATAAACTATTTTAGAGATGTTTACTGATGAATATAAATTCAATTTTTAATTTGATCTATATTGAATATTTCATAGTTATGATTTTTAGCTTATCTAAATCTAATGGAAAATGGTAGTTGATCAAATATATAGGAAAACTAGAGTAGAAAAATCACGATAACAATAAAAATAAAGGAGGAAAATCAAGACTGATCATCAGTCTAATTTTCCTCCTAAAAAACATTAGGTATTTTAGAGGGGATATTGATTTCACATCAATATCCCCTTAATAATTTAAAGTAATTTTTCTAAAACACGCGATTATTTAGAGCGCTATATAATCAATGTTATCTATTATTACTCAACGATCACTTTTAGCAACTAGAATAACTATTTCCCATTTAAGACATCTTTAATAGCTTGTAGATTTTCTTTAACACTATCATCATTTGGAATCATATAATAAAGTTTGCTATCAGGCATGTAAGCTCCACCTGTTTGCATAACTCCTGTTCCGGTAAATTGTTTTTGTTTAAATGTCCATGAAGCATTATCATTTATTTGCATTTTGATTAAATCTGTAATATCACTAGATGCCATATTTGTTTCAAAACATCCTGATATAGCTTTTAAAACACTACTATAATTAGTAATAACTGCAGGTGACATCATTTTATTAAGCATAGCCATTAAAACATCTTGTTGATGTTTTACACGTACATTATCTCCATCAGCAAATGAATGTCTTTCTCTTGAATAAGCTAATGCTTCTTTACCATTCATTTGTTGAAGACCTAATTTATAGGTATAACCACCCGCACTAAAATCTCGATCAACATTAACAGTAATACCACCCAATGCATCAACCATTGTAACCAATGATGTAAAGTTAACTCTTGCATAGTAGTTGATATCTGTTCCTAAAAACTTAGCCATTGTTTTAACCGTATTTTCAGGACCAGCAATACCTGAATGCGTTAACTTATCCTTTTTTTGCATATTCGCAAGAGTTACGTAGTAATCTCTTGGAATAGATGTTAATAAAATCTTCTTTGTATTTGGATTAACAGTAACGATCATATTAACATCTGATCTAGATACTGTTGTAATACTTCCATATGTATCAATACCACTGATATAAATAATAAATGGTGTATTTGTTACAGAAACTCTTGTTGAAAAGTCTTTGACTTTTGTTTCTATGTCACTTGTCCATATTTCTTTAACTTCATTTTGAAAATCTGGATGATTTTCTTCAAACATACCATTATATGCTGTATTAATTAATATAGCATTAACGGTATTATTATAAAGATCATCCCCTAGTTTTGAATATGTCATAGCAACATCAAAATTCAAGCTTGATTCTTTCTTTTTAGCTTCAGCAATAACTTGATTCATATCTTTTTCTTCATCATATTGTAAACAATATTCAATCGATTCATTTTGTAATTCAGATAAACTGCTTATTTTACTACTTTTTAATACAACAATTGCATAATGAGTAGATTTTGTATTTGAATTCGTAATATCATCTAATGTTGAATAACCTTTATTGATCATAACTGATCCAAATACCATTAGTACACTTAATATTAAACTTAATACTTTTCCAATAATTTCTCTTGGTTTTGTTTTATGATGATGTTCTTTTTTATTAGGTTTCATTAATGCATAATTAATAAACCCTAATAAAACAAGTATCATCCCAACCATAACAGCATATGTTGTTGGTAAAATATTAAGCTTAAAAATAAAAAATAATAATAATACTGTTGTAATGACCTGTATTCCTAATATTACAGGCCAAGATATAATTTTCTTTATATTTTCCATAATTCATTTCCCTTTTATCTCTATGATAGTATTATAATAACATAAAAATAATTTGTTGTAATAATATCATAAAAAATAAATCTAAATTAAATATATTGATCAACTATGTTACTTATTTCATCAATATAATTATAGTCTCTCTTCCTTTCCATATAGTTTTATTGATCAACTATGTTACTTATTTCATCAATATAATGTGAAACTTCTAATTGAATATTATATTCATCGCTATGATTAAAAATATTTTCGTATGTACAAATAAAACAATCATATTCATCATCATAATCATTAATTTCTAAACCTTTTGCATAGATATATGAAATTACCATGTATGCAGCACACATAGGATTACTTTCAAAATTATCAGCATCAGCTAATCCTGACACTCCTCCTCTATTACATTTATATAATCTACAAATTTGATATTCTAATTCTACAGCTCATTATGATTTAATCTAAACATCTTGAATCCCTCCTCATTTTTCTTTTTTCTAATTCATCATCAATTATTTTTTCTAAAAATAAATTACTTTCAATTCTATCAGTATGTACATGCATCCAACATATTGTATAAGAAACAATAACAATACCAGCAAAAAACAAATAGATAACAGTTACTAACAATGCACTAAAATTCGAAAAAAATTTTTGCAAACAACCTATTAAAGTACCAGGAATAATTAAAATGACTGGTAGAAAAATTGAAAAACTTAATTCCTTAAATTTTGTTTTGCTGATTCTTTGTTGATAAGTATATAATCGCAAGTTCTTTAAATCATCAAATTTTAATCCACTTAAAATTTCATTTACTCCTTTTCGTGCATACTCAAAGTCGACTACACAATTTATTTTTTTATATGAAACTTTTTCTATAAGTTCAGAATAAATTAATTTCATTATTCAATCCCTTCTAAATAAATCTCTAGTATATACTTTGTCTTCTACATCATCTAGACAACTATCATAGCGGTTCGCTATGATTGCTTGACTAAGTTCTTTGAATTTATTTAAGTTATTGATTATTTCACTTCCAAAGAATGTTGTCCCATCTTCTAATGTTGGTTCATAGATGATGACTTTTGCTCCTTTGGCTTTGATTCTTTTCATGACTCCTTGGATGGATGACTGTCTGAAGTTGTCACTGTTTGATTTCATTGTTAATCTATATACTCCAACAATAACTTCATTTTCTTTTTCTTGATTATATGAATCATTCGATTCATATGCTCCTGCTTTTTCCAATACTTGATCAGCTATAAAATCTTTTCTTGTTCTATTACTTTCAACAATAGCTTCAATTAGGTTTTGTGGAACATCTGCATAGTTAGCTAATAGTTGTTTTGTATCTTTTGGTAAACAGTATCCTCCATATCCAAAAGATGGATTATTGTAATGTGATCCTATTCTTGGATCTAGACATACTCCATTAATAATTTGTTGTGTATCCAATCCTTTTAGTTCTGCATAAGTATCTAATTCATTGAAGTAGGATACTCTTAATGCTAAGTATGTATTAGCGAACAGTTTAACTGCTTCTGCTTCTGTAAATCCCATAAACAATGTATCGATATCTTCTTTGATTGCTCCTTCTTGTAGTAGTGATGCAAAGGTATGTGCTGCTTCTACTAATCTTTCATCATTCATATCTGTTCCTACAATGATTCTTGAAGGATATAGATTATCATACAATGCTTTTGATTCTCTTAAGAATTCTGGAGAGAAGATGATATTCTTGCTTCCTGTCTTTTCTCTAATAGTTTGTGTATATCCTACCGGTATTGTACTTTTAATAACCATGATGGCATCTGGATTGATCTCCATGACCTGTTTGATTACACTTTCTACTGCACTTGTATCAAAGAAGTTCTTCTTTGAATCATAGTTAGTTGGTGCAGCAATGATAACAAAAACAGCATCCTTATATGCATCTTCTGCATTTAAGGTTGCTGTTAGATTTAATTCTTTTTCTTTTAGATATTTTTCTATATATTCATCTTGAATAGGACTAATACGATTATTAATCTTATTCACCTTATCTTCTATGATATCCACAGCCATCACTTCGTGATGCTGTGCTAATAATGTAGCGATACTTAATCCTACATATCCTGTTCCTGCTACTGCTATTTTCATTTTATTTCACCTTTCTATTTATATAATTTTTTGTTGCATTTTCTCTATGTTTAATAATACATGGATTTCCAAATACAATAGAATGATCTGGAATATCACAATTAACAAAACTATTTGGAGAAATTAGTACATCATTTCCAATTTTTACATTACCAACAATAGTACTATTTATACCAATCCATACTTCATCACCAATAACTGGAGTCCCTTTGCGCACCCCCTCGATTTTCTTGACCAATAGTAACTCCTTTATGAATATTACAGTTTTTCCCAATAACTGCTTTTGGGTTGATCGTTATACAGTAAGGATGACCTATATATAATCCCTCTCCAATTTTTGTATCTATAGACATATCTATTAAATTCTTATTTCTATAGTATCTAAATAAAATTTTATAGACTAATCGTAAGAATTTGTTGTTAGTATCCCAATATCTTCTAAACATTTTTTGGAAAATTGGCATATCATTTTTTAAATAACGATTTTTATCATAATTTATATACTTCATGTTAAATAAGTTCCTTTTATTTAGTTTATAAATATAATATAATTCATTTGTAAAAAGTTTACTAAGTAGATAGTATAAAATATATTACATATATTTCTATTTAAACTTAATATGCTGCTTTTTAATATATTTTTATAATTTTTTGCCAATTAAGTAATTCTTTTTTTCTTTTGGCGAAAGATGTTTAGTAGAAAATATTTTATCTCTATTTTTTTTCTCGTAATCATCTAGTGTTTCTATTAACTTTGCAGGAATTCCCCCTACAATAGATCCTGAAGGAACATCGTGAGTGACAACCGCATTACATGCTACAATACAATTATCACCTATTGTAATTCCAGGCATTATAGTTGCATTTGTCCCAATATGAACATTATTTCCTATATTTATTCTTCCAAATTTATCTGCATTTTTATATTTATCAGCAAATCCTGAATAATCACTTCTTAGTACCCACATTCCTCCATCATGGGTAATAAGTTGTACACCTGCGTTTATTCTTACATGGTTTCCTAAAGAAATTAAATATGGTTCAGATCCAAAATTAACAGACTTATATATTTCACAATCTTCACCTATTTTCACACCATTAGTTCTTAAATATGAAATATAATTAGAAGAATTCATAAGTTTTATTCTTATTTGATTTATTAAATTCATCTCTATTCATCTCCCATATAAAATTCTTTATACCATCTAGCAAATTCTCTTAGTCCATCTCTTAATGATGTACTTGGTTTAAATCCAAAGTCTCTTTCCAATGCTAATGTATCTGCATACGTTACTGGTACATCTCCTGGTTGCATTGGTACAAGTTCCTTATGTGCTTCAAAATCATAATCTTCCGGCAATACTCCTGCACTAATCAGTTCCTGTTGCAAGATATCTACAAATTCTAATAAGTTTTCTGGATGACTGTTCCCTATGTTATAGACTGCATATGGTGGTACTGGTAATCCATCTTCTCCCGTCTTTCTTTCAGGAGCTTTCTTCATCACTCTTGATACTCCTTCTACAATATCATCGATATATGTAAAGTCTCTTTTACAGTTGCCATAGTTATAGATCTTGATTGTTTCGTTATTTCTTAATTTATTTGTAAATCCAAAGTAGGCCATGTCTGGTCTTCCTGCTGGACCATAGACTGTAAAGAATCTTAGTCCTGTTGACGGAATGTTATAAAGTTTACTATAAGCATGAGCCATCAATTCATTTGACTTCTTAGTAGCTGCATATAAGCTTACTGGATTATCTACCTTATCATCTGTACTATATGGAACTTTCTTATTAGAACCATAGACACTGCTTGATGAGGCATAAACAAGGTGTTCCACACCTTTTTTTCCATCATCATAAGAATGTCTGCATGCTTCCAAGATGTTATAGAAACCAATAAGATTGCTTTCTATATAGGCATCAGGATTACTGATAGAATATCTGACACCTGCTTGAGCAGCTAGATTGACTACAATATCAGGTCTATGTTCTTCAAAGATCTTATCAATCAGATTCTTATCAGATATATTTCCATAATAAAAAGACCACTTATTTGTAGTCTTCTTAACTTCTTCTTTAATTATATTTAGTCTGTATTCTTTTATCGATATATCATAATAGTCATTCATATTATCGATACCGATAATATGAATGTTTTCATTTTCTTTTAATAATTTCAATACCAAGTTAGAGCCGATAAATCCAGCTGAACCTGTGACAAATATCGTTTTATTCATTATTAGCACCTTCTTCTTTTACTGTTTTTTTATACTTAATAGTAAGTCTTTAATAATGCTCTTATTCAACAATATTGCAAATATAAAAATAATAAATAAAAATAATATATTCACAATTGTATTTGTACTCCAATAAGATATTAATGATAATAATAACATCATAAACAATAATACTACTTTTTTAATTTCCATAGTAATTTTACAATGTCGTCTATTTACATCAATTACTCTCCAAATTGTTATAAAAGCATATCCACAAATTGATGAAATAGGAGCAGCATATATTCCTATCCACCTTATCAATACTAAATCTACTAAAATATTAATTACTGCTGCTGCTCCCGTTGACATAGCTACTTTTTTTGTTTCATTTTCTGCTAAATAAATAGCACTAATCATTCCTATAGTAGCATTAAAAAATACGGCAATCATATAAAATGGAATCAACCCATAACATGTTTTATATTGCTCATTAACTAATATTTTAAAAATAAGCGGCATACAAGCAATTATTCCAATTGCCAAACATCCAAAAAATACTACTACTTTTTCAAACATATTATTAATATACTTTTTACCACCAACATCTTTGTAATGAAGAACTACTTGTTCAGTCCATGAAGTATTAAATATAGAAAAAACAGTTGTATAGATATATGAAAATTTCGAAGCAACTGCAATTAAACCATTCATTGCAACATTTAATATACTTGAAACTATCATTCTATCAGAAGAATGAATTAGTGTCCAAGATAATTCATTTGGAACTAATGGTAATGAATAATTGATAATTATTTTTAATTCACTAAAAGAAAAAAAAGAAATTTTAATATATTTATAAAGTTTTCCAAAATATAACATAATTAGTCCTCCAAAAAAAGGACCAGCAATGTACCCTATTAGCATCATTTCTACTCCCATATGAAAAACTGCTATAGAAAAAACATTTAATATGATAGTAATAAAAGCGGATATAAAATTTCCAAAAGAATACAATATATTATTACCCAGTCCTCTAGTAATCCCAGAGATTAATTGTAAAAAAATTGTAGCTATTACTTGTAATAATAAATACCATTTACATTGTAATGGTATAAAATATTGTATAATTAAAAATGCAAAACTATATATTAAACATATAATTACCGAACAAAAAAAAGTAGTCGAGCAAATTTCTATAAGCTTTTCCTTATTTTTTCTATTAGTTACTAAAAACCTAAATACTGCTTGATTTATTTGAAGACCCACTATTACTACAATAAGCGCAGAATACGTCGATAAAATGTCAACCAATCCGTATTCTTGTGTAGTTAACAAGGCAGTATATAAGGGCAATAATAAAAAATTCACAATTTTAGTACTTATCTGCCCAATTGCTATAATTCCTGTATTCTTAAACAGTGCCTTATTTGTATTATTTAAATCAATAGAACTCATTAATTTCACCTCTTTCTATCATTTCCTTAAAATAACCTTTATCCTTTCTTTAATACTATTTGGTAACAATCTTGATAAAAAAGAGTTAATACTATTTATATTTAAATAATATTTTAATTCATTTTTTATTACTATTCCTTTTGCAGCATATAGCATAGAATAGTCAAAATTTGAAGACTTCTCATACATTTTTTTAAATTTGTTTCTTTCCTTTGGAATAGGTGTTGGTGTATGCAATCTTGATTCAAAATCATATTCTTCTTCTATTGGTCTAATTTCTGAATAAATCCTATTTTCCAACAATAAAGATTGATAAAAATTATCTCCTTTTTTTGTATTAACTAAAACACAAGATACATTTTTATTATCATAATCACATTTTTTGTATTTTCCTACACCAGCAAAATCTGATAGTGTCAAATCACCTTGTCTTTGCTTATTTGAAAACCTACAATGATAACAATTTTCTCTATACGCTATTCCCTTATGATAACCTATTTGGTAGATATCATTTCTATAAACTTTTTTCTTGTAAAATGGAATACCATTATTTTTTAATGTAAATGTAAATGTATATGTATTAAAACTTGGATCTCTAAAAAAAACTTCTGTTGCATTTTTTTTCTTTTTTTTGCAAATATTTTCAATATGTGTTTTTAAATAATCTTGTGGTGTAACACCATGACATACTAAATCAACTAAAATTAACAAATCTCTATTCAATTTGTATAAATCAATGTATTGTTTCATAGCTGCAACCTGGCACGGTAACCCAATAAAAAGTACTTTTTCATTTTTTAATATTTTTTTCTTAATTATTGTATATATATATCCCATATCAGAATAAGTATATTTAGAATTAGCAAATTGATCATAATTTGAATTTGTTATTGAATATGAACAAAGATAATTGTTGTCCATATTCACACCACATATCCACATTTTGTTTTTTATAGCAAACCTATATAATTCTGTAGCGATTCCTCCAGAAGCACTATTTTTTCTAATTTTTTCATCTTTTGACCATGCAGAATAACAGTTTTTAGATACATTTCCTTTAATATTATTTAACATTGGACAAACTTTCCCACACATATTGCAATGAATACACTTAGTTACATTAATATTTGCCCTTTTAATACCATAAATATCAAACTTGTATTCAATACATTTTGACGGACAAACATTCATGCAAGCTCCACATGCTGAACAATCCTCTTCACATATTAACATATTATTCTAAATTCTCCTTTAACAATTGAAGAGATTCTCTTCTAATTTCTTCTACATATTCATTTATCAAATTGTAATTCATTTTTAAATTTATTTTTGTAGAAGTACCATTATCTCTAATTCTATCTTCTATATTTAATTTCTTTGCTAAATCATTGAATCTAACATTATGAGAATTTTCTCTTAAATATGCATAAAAAGGAACATTAAAATATATTGCAAACAATGTTCCATGATATGAACTAGTTAAAATTAAAGAAGCATTCTTCTCTAAAGATAAGAAATCTGCAACAAAACAAGGTCTGATATTTTTTACACCCTTTAACTTCAATCCATAATTTATTACCCATACCTCTAAATCATTGCTTTTTGCAAATTCTTTAGCTTCATTTATAATTATTTCAGATGGAAAATAAACTAAAATATACTTTTTGGTTTTATTATTTTTTTCCATTTTTGATGATTTTGCATATTTATTCCAATATTCTTTTGATAATAGCATAGTAGGATCACATACAGAATAAACTTTTTTTGTAGTTAGTTGTTCCAACCATCCAATGCTTTCCTTTTCTCTTAGTGCAATCATATCATAATTATTAATAAGAGATTTAGCAATTTCTAAATTTTTTCCATCCCATTTATCTCCAATTGATGTACTGAAAGCAATTTTTTTCTTATCACTATCAACAAAATCTAAAAAATAAGAAGTATCTCCTTTAGTTAAATTCAAATCCCATAATATGTCACTTCCTGAAATAAATATATCAAACTCATTATTTGCAAATTTTATTGAAGATTTATCATATCTTTCTGACAAATTCATCATTTTATTCAGTTCATTTTTAAAAGCTATGTATTTTTTTCTTTTTATTGGCTCAAATAAAATAAATTTTACAATATTTCTTAAAGTAAAACTTACTGGCTTTTTTAAAGGAAGTTCTGTGTTGTTAATCGCTTCACATTTGTAATCTAGCACTTTACATGTATACCCCATATCATTAATTGCTTTATACAATCCAAATGTTTGTAAAAACGATCCAAAATTAGTTGTATCATGAAATGTAATTAATCCAATTTTCTTCATTTTTTCTACCTTTCTTTATTATTTTATAGTTTGAGAACGTTGTGTTTTACATACGATAACTTCGATTTTATATATCTTAAATAAAATACAGTTACTTTTTCTATAATATTTTGTATAGCGTAATTTCCTTGCGGCTGATCAACAAAAATATCAAAATCCTTTATTGAATTACTATATTTTTTTAATAAATTTTCAAGTTCATTATATGCATGCGCCTTATCACTCCTAACCCATTCATGCGCATGAAATACAGCTGTATAATTTCCCTTATTTTTTATCTTGGGTACTCCAGTAGTTCTACAAGGAACACATTTAATGCCATATCTTCTTATTATTTTTTTTGAATATCCATCAGAAATATATTTAAACCCACATTTTGATAAGGCCCTTAATGTATTATCATCATACGAATGAGATGGTGCAAAAAATACATCAGTATACACATTGTGAAATTCTAGTATTTCCTTTCCTTTTTTAATTTTTTCATATTGTTTAATAAAAGAATGCCCAGCAAATTCTGATTTAAAACCACAATTAATATTACCTCTTGTTTTTGTATCATAAACATGATTAAACCCATGCATAGCAATCTTATATCCTTTTTTTTCTAATTCTTTTATATAATTCCAAAAATCAGAATGGTATTCTTCTATTAACAGTTCCTCATCTTGACATTCTGGTATAACACCAATTAGAGGGTGTACATTATATTTATCTAATAAGTCAGTTGCTTTTTTAAATTGAGAATAATCCATAGTTGGACATATATCATCAAATCTAATTAATATATTAAGTTTATTCATTTATATCTCCCTTCAATGATTTTGTATATCTATCTTCTAATTCTTTTATTATTAATTTCAAATCCCATTTTTCTATTCCACAATAATTAATTTTATCAACACTCCATTTTAATGCTTCTCTTGCCCAATCATTTGGAGAATCAATAATACTTTTATATTTTAACAAATTTGAATAGCATACTTCTTTAGTAATAGTATCTGATACAATACATTTTAAACCAGCAGCTTGAGCCTCAACTAATGTTACAGGTACTCCTTCAGAGAAAGACGGAAAAATCAAAATATCCATTATTTTCATCAATTCATCAATATCCGTTCTATCTGATAAAATAATTAAATTATTACGAATTCCAAGCTTCTCACTTTTATCAATAATATGTTTCTTTTGTTCACCTTTTCCAACTAATAATAAGATAGCATTTTTTTTCTTTTTTTGAATTTCTACAAACACATCAATTAAAAAATCGTGATTTTTAATTTTTGAAAATCTTCCTACATGACCTACAACAAATGTACTCTCGTTTAAATTTAATTCTTTTCTTTTTTTATTTTTTGACATTGGTTGGAAAAACTTATCCATAGCAATTCCATTATTTAATACTATTGTGTTTTGAATATTAAAAAGATTATTTATGTCATCTTTCATTTTAGAGTTAAGAGCCACAATCGTTGTATCATAATTATCAATTAACCATCTAGTCTTTTTTATTTCACTTTTAAAACAATTTTTCCAACGTTCTACTGAAAAATGGTGAGTATAAAAAATTTTAGTATTCTTTTTTGGTCTAGAAAATTTAATATATTTATTAACAAGTAAATGTGTGTGTATAATATCTGGATTTAAATTATTAATATATTTTTTTATATTAGCGTATAATTGTATTTTATTAATTATCCTGAAAATTATTTTTTCTTTGCCATAAAAAGGCATATCATCACATAAATATTTTACGTTAATTCCTGCATCTTTTAACTCTTTATCATATGGTGAGTTATAACGATCCCAACATAATACATACAAGTCAATATTATCTTTATTAAAATTCAAACAATAGTTTTTAACAATCGTTTCTGCTCCGCCCATATTAAAACCATGTATAAATTGTAATACTTTAATCACAAAAATTCTCCTTTCTCCTAGAAAAATACGAGTTTAAACTATAAACTCGTATGGATTTAGATTTGCATTTCCTTGTGTAAGAATATAAAAAATAAATAAAAATAAAACTATAAGCAATATCCGAGACACCAAGACATTCTTCTTGAATATGGTTCTAATCAAGCATGGTATTACTAAGATCATATAGATAGAATAATATGGAACAATTCTTCCAAATATTTGCATTGAATACGACACAACCTGTAAGTACATTGCTACAACCAACGCTTTTATACTCATTTCATCAAATTTTGTTTTATCAATCATATAACAACGATATGATAAAACAAATAAAATATTTAAAATAAAAAGCATAGTATAGCTTCCTCCGTGTGTATCATACATTCCACCTACATACCCTGTATATTTTGGTGCAAGAAAAATAAAAACATTTACTATTTTTCTTGCAAAAATGAATAAAGTCGCCTCTACGAACAAAATTTGATAAAATTTATTTTCCAAATTTATTTTATTTAGCCAATACATTGGTAACATAATAATAGCAGTTGTGTGGAATGTCATTGCTAATAATATAAATATGATATAATAATATAATTTCCTTTCTAATACATATTTAAATCCCATAAGACAAATTGAAATTGCAATCATTTGTCTAAATATTCCTAAACTATAACCAAAAAAACCAAAAGCTAAATAAATCATAGTACTCATAAATGGATTTTCAGAATAATCATATATAAATTTAAAAACTGGAATGTAGATTAAACATGCAATTAAAAACAAAAATTTTGCATTACTAAATGAAAAAAAAGCACAAATTTTGGTTAAAATAAAATACCCTATTTCAAAGTCAAAAGGATATATCAATTTTGCATTTAATATTTTATCATGCGGTAAAGATTTATAATAATTTAAAGCCTTTAGATAAATTGCAGTATCAGCTCCTATATTTGTTGATCTTAACCCTGCGAAGAATATTAATTCTAAACATGTTAATACAATAAATACTTTTTTTTGTGATTTATTTATAGGCTTATTAAATGATATTTGACCATGTGGGAATAACATTATCCATTGCCCAAAGATAACTAACAATAAACAAAAATATGGTACCATATATATCTCCTTTTTATATTAATAAATCTATTTAGTATTATTTCGTTCATTAAAAACTAACTCAACAAATTTTTTCACACAATCGCTCATTTCGTATCCTTTATTTTTCATAATTATTGAATATTCTTTTCTATTAAAACTATTTTGACTTAACAAATTCAAACATTTATTACTCCATATTAATGCTGTTTCGTTTAATGAAGCATAATTCACTTTATCTGTAATTTTAGCTTCTTGTGTAATAGAATCAGATATCAAACAAGGTAAACCTGTAGTTTGTGCTTCGATAACTGTATTAGGCATCCCTTCATAAAATGATGGAAATAAAAAAATGTCGAATGCACATAATAATTCAGGTATGTCTTTTCTTACTCCTAAAAATAAAACATCATTAGCTAATCCTAATTTTTTTACTTTATCCTTGATCTTATCTTCCAAATTACCTTTCCCAACGAGAACAAGAATACTATTAGAATTTCTTTTATGAAATTCATTAAATATATCAATCAAAAATTCGTGATTTTTTTGTGTATTAAATCTCCCTATATGTCCTATAACTATTTTTTCTTCTTCTATGCCTAGTTGTTTTCTAATTTTATAACGTTCATTAACGGAATAGGTAAATTTCTTTGTATCCAATCCATTATTAAGTAACATTGTATTATTGTTTTCTATACAATTTTTACCAAATGTATATTCCGCAGCCAGTTTAGATGGTGCAAATTTCACATTTGGAATAATTTTAGGTAAGAAAATAAACATCTTATGTAAGAAAACCGACATCTTTGACCCTGACGATGCATTACTTGATCTCATTGCTAAAACTTTTGCTCCACCTGATTTAGCAGCAAGTAAATCTATCGTTGATAAAGAATGCTCATTCACACGTATTACATAATTATAATTATTTTCTTTTACTATTCTTCTAATAGCATTAAATGATTTAACTGGATGTTTTGACTTCAAAGGAATATAAAACATCTTTCCACCTAATTGTTTGATTTCTTCTTCGTAATAGTTTTCTTTACTTACTACACAAAAATCCATCATATATTGTTTTCTATCAATATTTCGAAACATCTTCATTAAAAATGTCTCAGCTCCTCCTGTATTCATACAGGATATAATACAAAGTAACCTTTTCATATTTCTAATCCTTATCTATAATTTTTCTATAAGTCTATTCAAAACATATCTTGCTGAATACTTTTCTGCTTGTACAAGGCAATTTTTCTTCATTTGATTCCATTTGTAACTATTTTCCATAGCAATAGATAGGCATTTTATCAATTCATTATAATTACCAAATGTATATCCATATCCAACAATTTTCTCATTAACTAAGTCATTAAAGCTTTCCCATTTTGCTGAAATAACTGGAACTCCTGATGCATAAGCATCTATGATTGTTCCAGGAATTCCTTCTGTATAAAATCTAGTAGGAAACAACAAAGCATAGTAGTTCTTTAATATGTCAGTACTTTTATCAAAAGGAACAAGCCCTTTATAACTGATATCTTTTGAAAATCTTGACTGTAATAATTCAAACCATTCTGTTTGCATAGAATCAATTTGTCCATATATATCTAATGTAAAAATAGTTTCACCATATTTCTTATTTATTTCTTCTACAGCATTTACAGCATCCTCAATCCCTTTTTCTTTCATAACTCTAGAAAATGTACATAATTTAAAAGGTTTTGATGTTGCATATGCTAATTCATTTTCTTTTAATATTTTTAGTTCTTTACAATTTGGTAAGATATAAATATTGGAAAAGCCGAGCTTTTCCATATTTACTTTCATAGTATTTGTTTCAACATAAATTCCATCAAATTTTTTTAGATTCTTTTGTAATCTTTTCTTATTTTCTATAAATTCTGGTAACCAACCACCAATTACAACATAATGCAATTTAATATGAAAAAAAGAATTAAAGAATACTAATAATGGCGCAAAAAAACGTATACCATTATGAGCAGGCATCATAATAATATTTTTTACATTTTTCATAGTTACAGGTAATTGAAATATTAACTGCAACATTTTCTTTTTTCCACCATGTGTATCTATCTTTAATACTTCCTCTTTTCCTAATTGTTTTTCCAATTCTTTTGTAATTATTTTTGTCTTGACTGTTTGACCATTTAAAAGATTTTTGGCAAATCCAAAATGGCCTATTATGCATACAGTTTTTTTATTAATATTTCTTTTCATACCTTTTCTTTTTTAATACTCCATAAAACATATTCCAACAAGCATACCAGATTGCTACTATTGGTGATTTTTCATCACACAAATGAAACAAATCATAATGACTTTTAAATTTTTTCTTAAATTTATCATGACTAATGCTTACTTTTCTGACTCTATATTTTGCTAAATTTTCTTTTAACAAATATGCGCATGTTCCATCTTTTTTATACAGCTGTAGTCTTATTGCATAATCATTATTTTTCTTTATATCTTTTATTTGAATCAAGCCAAACGCTTTTGTGCTATACATCATTGTAAGTTGCCCTATATAATCATAGTTATACATTTTTCGTTTATTGACCGTTTCAGGTCCCGAGACATAAACATTTAGCGGTTTAGACTCTTCATCTATTTTTTCATACTCTGTAAAAGATAGATTATATCCATTATTTTTCATGAAATTAATTTGATGTTCTAGTTTTTCTGGTGCCCAAAGATCATCAGAATCAAGAAATGCAATCCATTCTCCTTGAGCTTCTCTTAAAGCTTTATTACGTGTAATAGCTGCACCACTGTTCTTTTCATTTTTTAAATATTTAATCCTTTGATCCTTATAAAAGCTAACAACTTCATCTGTATTATCAGTTGAACAATCATCAACAATAATCAACTCCCAATTTTTATATGTTTGATTTATAACCGATTGAATTGATTCTGCAATAAAATTGCCAGTATTCCAAGATGGCATTATGATTGATACTAATTCATTTTCCATTTTTCTACCTACACTTTCACTACAGTACTGATCATCGTACCGAGTTCTTTTATAAAATTAAAAGAAGTTATTGCCTTTAGGTTATATTCCATCTTTAAAGGCAATACTTCTTTAACATATACTTCATTTGTTTCTCTTCCTTTTGATGTATATCTTTCTAGTATTTCATCTTCATCTTTGAATTCTATACTCGCTAGACTTGTTACTCCTGCAGGTAATAACAACGTTGCATACATCTCAGGTGTATATTGATTTACATATTTTTGAACTTCTGGTCTTGTCCCTACAAACGACATTTCTCCAATTAATACATTGAATAGCTGAGGTATTTCATCAACTCTATATTTTCTTATTCTTTCTCCTACTTTAGTAATTCTTGAATCATTCTTTGATGTGACAAGATTTCCAATCTTGTCAGCATTATTGACCATTGTTCTGAACTTGAAGATTCTAAAGACTTTTCCATATTGTGTTACACGTTCTTGTCTATAAAATACAGGTCCCTTTGAATCTAATTTAATCCAAATAGAAAAAAATAAAATAACTGGAGATAATAAAACAATCAACACTAAAGAAGCACATATATCAAAGATTCTCTTTAGTATCAATTGTCCTTTTTTCTTTCTTAATACTTTATAATAAGGTTTTACTTCTTCTACCTGCATAAATTCAGGTAATTCATTCCACTCTTTTACAAGCATGAAACAATCTCCTTAAAGTTTTCAATAATATACTCTTCATCTTCATCTGTTAATTTTGTATGAAGAGGTAAAGTAATTTCATTAATAAATTGATTATAAGCATTTGGATAATCTTTAATATCAAATCCTAAATTCTTATATGCTGAAAGCATAGGCAATGGTTTGTAATGTACATTACATGCTATTCCTCTTTCAGCCATTTTTATAATAATTTCATTTCTTTGATTACCTGTAATATTTGGCACTCTTGTAATATAAAGATGCCCACTTGATTGATGATTTTCATCATAATGATTCAATACTTCTATTCCTAATGGTTTAAATGCTTCATTGTATCTTTCAATGATTTCTTTTCTTCTTTTTAGCATTTCAGGATATCTTCTCATTTGAGCAAGACCAATACCTCCCATAATATCAGTCATATTGCATTTATAAAGTGGAGCAACGACATCATATTCCCACGCTCCCAGTTTTGTTTTAGCTAAAGCATCTTTAGATTGTCCATGTAATGATAATAATTGAAGTTCTTTATAAATTTCTTCATCGTCAATACCTTCAATACTTCTCCATGTTAAGGCACCGCCTTCTGCAGTTGTTAAGTTTTTAACAGCATGGAAACTAAATGAACTGAAATCAGCAATTGAACCACACATTTTCCCATGCCATGAAGCACCAAAAGCATGTGCTGTATCAGCATTAACTGAGATTCTTCCCATCGCTTCTTGAATCTTATTACTTGGTTTAAATAAGTGTTTTTTCTTTTCTATAATTTCATAAATTCTATCATAGTCACAAGGAACGCCACCTAGATCAACTGGAATAATAACTTTAGTTTTTTCAGTAATTGCCTTTTCTAAAGCATCATAATCCATTTCTAAGTTATCTTTTTGTACATCAACTAAAACAAGTTTGGCACCAACATGACATACAACGGATGCACTTGCTGTATAAGTATAAGCAGGAACAATAACTTCATCACCTTCACCTACACCTAATACTCTAAGCGCCATTTCTGCACAAGCAGTTTGTGAATTTAAACAAACTGCTTTATTGACACCAACAAATTCAGCAATTTGTCGTTCAAATTCTTTTACTTTTGGACCTGTTGTAATCCATCCATTTCTTAATGTGTCTGCAACTTCATTTATTTCATCTTCACTCATATCTGGTGGTGAAAATGGTATATTTTTATGTTTCAAAATAACCCCTCCCCTAAATATTTTTATATACTAAAAAAGGCATAACAAAGTTATGCATAAAAAGTGTATATAAAAAAGCACATTTCTGTGCTTTTTATGATTTACTAATAATTTCTAATCCTACTTGAACTCTTATAAGCTTTCCAAGTAGTTCTACATCAACATAAGCAATACGTTTATGTCTGTCTATTTTTGTAATAAGTCCTTCTAAACCAATGAGAGGACCTTCATTAATAATGATTTTATCGTTTTCAATAATACCATTAGAAATATCAACAACATGATCTTTATTTGAAAATTTTGTTAGAAACATAGCTTCTTGTGGATAGATGGGATAGATTTCTTTTCCATCATTTCCAAGGAGTTTTGTAAGATCTGGTACTTTTTTGAGTTGAGTATAAAGTTGTTCTACTTGATTAGTGATCATAAAGATATATCCTTTAAATAAAATATCATCAACAATATGCCATGTACCTTGATATTTCTTTTTCTTTTTCGTAATTGGAATAAAACAATCAATTAAAATATCATGGTCAATATAAAATTGACATTTCTTCACAATTTCTTCTTCTTTTCCTGTTCTTACTTGAACTACATACCAATTATCAAACATAAAAAACCTCCATTTGAGTATGCTTCGCCTATCCAATAGATTTATTGGACTCTTTTCATATATGAGATAAAGTAAACGAACGCGACAAAGCGACGATTCGTTTAACTCTTTATCCTTTGTTTTTTTATACCATGTGTTGTATTTTCATCGTAATGGTAAGTATCTACCATATGTTGAACATCTTTTCTAATATCACTATCTTCGTCAAAAGCACTTTGACGTAAATCTTCTAATTGATCAAAGAAATCATCAGGTAATTGAATTGGTTGTCCAATATGAATCATCTTATTAGGCGTTGTTTTCATTCCTTCTTCTTTCATCAACATTTCTTCATAAAGTTTTTCACCAGGTCTTAACCCAATAAATTCAATTTTAATATCTACATCTGGTTCTAAACCAGAAAGTTTAATTAAGTTTCTAGCCATATCTAAAATCTTAACCGGTTTTCCCATATCTAAAACAAAGATTTCTCCTCCTTTAGCATAGGCACCTGCTTGTAAGACAAGAGAGACAGCTTCAGGTATTGTCATAAAGTATCTGATGATATCTGGATGTGTAATGGTAATTGGTCCACCTTCTTTAATTTGTTTTTTAAATAAAGGAATAACGGATCCATTAGAACCTAATACGTTTCCAAAACGTACAGCAACAAATTCTGTTTTTGAAATCTTGTTATAAGATTGTACAACCATTTCACATAATCGTTTTGAAGCACCCATAATATTTGTCGGATTAACTGCTTTATCTGTAGATATCAAGATAAATTTCTTAACACCATATGTATGACTTGCTTTTACGACATTGTATGTACCAAAAACATTGTTTTTAATCGCTTCATGTGGCGCATCTTCCATTAATGGTACGTGCTTATGAGCTGCTGCATGATAAACAATATCTGGATGGTAATAAGCAAATAAATCATTGATTTTAACAGCATCTCTTACGGAAGCAATCATGGTTTCAAGATTTAAGTTTGGATATTTATGTTGTAATTCTAATTGAATGTTATAAGCATTATTTTCATAAATATCTACAATAATCAATTGTTTTGGATTACTTGCAGCAATTTGTCGACAAAGTTCAGATCCAATAGATCCTCCTCCACCAGTAACCATAACTACTTTATCTTTTACATAACCCATAATTTCTTTTAAGTTTACTTGGACAGGATCTCTTCCAAGTAAATCTTGAACTTCAACATCTTTTAGTTTTTCTAAAGTAATTTCATCGTTCAAGAATTGATACATACCAGGTAATTTTTTTATTTTACATTTGGTTTCTTTACAAATATTTAAAATCTTAGATGTTTCTTTATCATCTATTGATGGTAAAGCTACATAGATTTCATCAATTTTATATTTTTCAACTTGTGTAAGGATTTCATTTCTTCCTCCTACAATAGGAACATTGTGAATGCGTCTATTGTGTTTTGTTGCATCATCATCAATGAAACAAACAACTTTTTTATGAAGTTTTGTAGAAACAAGTGTTTCTCTTAAAATCTTTTCACCTGCTGAACCAGCACCAACAATCATGACTTTGCTTTCATTATCATCACTTCTACCAAATAAGTAATGTCTTGAAGCATAAAGACGAACAAACCGATAACCAAATCGGCTTCCACCTATGAAAACAAGTAATAATAATAAATATAAAAATATTGTACTTATCGGCGGATGGACTGGAATGAGCAAACATAAAATACAGTATAAAATTGAACTGCATATTGAAGCAATAATAACATTTAATAATTCATTAATGGAAGCATAGCTCCATAAACTATCATAAAGCTTCATTATAATAAAGAAGAATAGACTTCCTATGAGTAAAATAGGTATAAAAAAATAAGTATATTTTAAAAAGCTTAATTCCATAGAACCGTCATATGCAATAAATGCTGATAAGAAGAAAGATAAAATAATACTTATTA
>OGFJ01000681.1_pt1 | contig 28352 bp, 17 predicted proteins | sample 1570861 | NCBI WGS metagenome assembly OGFJ01 (sample SAMEA2582060, study PRJEB24529) | metagenome | biome: Human gut stool | place: China | collected 2011
CAGGCTAAATCATTAAAGCGAACCCCCGTTGGAGTCTCTCCTTCGGGGGTTTCGTCATTTCTGCGGTTTGTACTCGGCAATCGGCTTGCCGCAGGTGTATCCTTTCGCAACCTTTTTTAACCAATCATCCGCGGAGATTTGGGAACATGTTGGAACTGCTTGAATATTTAGTGCTCGGTATCGGCGTGGGCACCGTCGGTGCGCTTCTCGGTTTAGGCGGCGGTTTTATTCTTGTTCCGATTTTCATGCTTTTCATGATTGCCCCGCACGGCAGCACCTTTACGACGGTGCAACAGGTGGTGGGAACCAGTCTTTTTGCTGTCTTCTGCAATGCCATTTCCGGTACATTTGCCTATATCAGACAGCGAAGAATCCTGATGCGCGCGGCTGTTCCTTTTGCGCTGGCTACTTTGCCCGGTGCTTTTCTGGGCGGTTATCTTTCCGAGTGGTTTTCCGGGCCAGGCTTTTCGCTTGCCTTCGGCATCCTGATGGTCTTCATCGGTTACATCATGTATTCGAAGTCCCGCGGCAAGGCTGCCAACAAAAGCGTGGAGGACTGGGATCCTGCAACGGCGCGTTTCAATATGCCGCTTGGTATTCTGTGTTCTTTCTTTGTCGGATTCTTGTCTTCCATCTTCGGTATCGGTGGCGGCATTGTTCATGTTCCCATGATGGTTTTTGTCCTTGGGTTCCCGCCGCAGATTGCGGTTGCGACATCCACCTTCGTGCTTTTCGTGAGCGCTGTTATGGGGGTTTCGAGTCACGCGCTGCTCGGGCACATTATCTGGGGACCGGCCTTGATGATTGGCGCCGGTGCTGTCATCGGTGCTCAACTTGGTGCCAAAATCGCCAAAAAGAGTAAACCGAGACTGCTTGTGGTTTTGCTTTCGATTTTGGTCTTTTTGATCGGGCTGCAGTTCATCTGGAAAGGATCCGTCGGACTCGGCTGGTTCTGACAATGCATCAGGAAAGAGTCGCTCCAACGGACGGCTCTTTTCTTTTTGTGAACCTCAGTCTGACGTACTCAAAGAATTCTTGGGCAAAAGCAAAGCGGCCAATCCGATCAGCGGCAGGAAGGAAATCACGATGAACACGCTCCGCAGTCCCACAACGTCGGCTGCCGAGCCAAAAAGCGCTGTCGCAATGCCGCCCATACCAAAACTCACACCGAAGAAAACCCCCGAGATCAAGCCGACATGCGTCGGTGCGGCATTAAGCGCACAGACGAGAATGGCGGAAAAGGCCGATGACATGATGAACGACACGGCCAGAGCCAAAAAGACGAATATCTGAAGTCCGACGTGAGGAATCATGAGCGTGAACGGTGCGGCGCCGAGTATCGAAAAGAGAATGACGGCACGGCTGCCGAAGCGATCTGTCAGCGGGCCGCCGGCGATTGTCCCGATAGCGCTCATCGCCAGAAAGCCGAAAAGCACGTATTGGCTGGCCGATATGGTCATGCCGAATGTGTCGATCAAATAGAACGTCAGATAGTTCTGTAGGCAGGCAATGTAGACCTGTTTGGAGAACATCAACAAGAAGAGAACCACGAAGAGCACGGCAAGTGACCGACTGATCGAGCTTTGCACTGGATTTTGAAGGACTTGTCGTGACTGCCGCCTTTGCCGAGCAGCCGCCAATGTGCCGACCCTCAACATTACGATTGCAGCTAAGCCCGCGGCAATTCCAAACCAGGCAATGCTTGCCTGCCCGTAGGGAATCACAACGAAAGCGGCCGCGAGCGGCCCCAAAGCCATGCCGGCGTTTCCTCCGACCTGAAAGACCGATTGAGCCAATCCTTTGCGACCGCCGGACGCAAATTGAGCAATCCGTGTAGCTTCCGGATGGAACACGGCCGAACCGAATCCGAGAAAGGCTACGGCAAGGAGCATGGAAGCAAAAACGGATGCTTGTGACAAGGCCACCAGACCGACAAGCGTACTGCACATGCCGATGGCGAGCATGTACTTGGTCGGGTGTTTGTCTGTTGTGAGTCCGACCAAGGGCTGAAGCAGCGAGCTTGTAACCTGAATCACCAAAGTGATGAGTCCCACTTGCGTGAACGTCAGGCCGTGCGCGTCGCGCAGAATCGGCAGCGCAGCAGGAATTACCGATTGGATGCCATCGTTTAGGAAATGTCCGAGGCAGACCAAAAAGAGCAGACCGTAGGCGGTTTGCTCCGCTGTTTTTGTTGGATGGTCGGCTTTTGTCAGACGTTGCGAGGGCATTTTGATTATTCCAACACCGGTGTTATACGGCACACTCGAGCCGTGTTGTCATGGTTTTGTCATCTAAGCATAGCGATCTTGTCATTTACCGAGCGCACACTGCGCGCCGAGAATCCCTCGACAAAATCATATTCCTTCAAGACAACAACAAGCCATGGAACACTATTACATTGCCTTGCTGGTCTTTTTGGGCCTGCTGGCTGTTTTTGATCTATTCGTGGGCGTCAGCAACGACGCCGTCAACTTCCTCAATTCTGCTCTCGGGTGCCGCATCGCCTCGTTTAAAACGACGATGTTCGTTGCGAGCATCGGCGTGATGTTGGGCGCCACCTTCTCCTCGGGGATGATGGAAATTGCCCGCTCCGGCGTCTTCAATCCGCAAATGTTCACCTTCAACGAAATCATGGTGATTTTCTTTGCAGTTATGGTCACGGACATTATTCTGCTTGACACCTTCAATTCACTCGGTCTGCCGACTTCGACGACCGTGTCGATCGTGTTCGAATTGCTTGGCAGTGCACTTGCCGCAGCTGCCTTTACGCTGCTGGCCGACGGCAAATCGCTGGCTGACGTGGCGGAATACATCAATAGTTCTCGGTCGCTCACGATCATTTCGGGCATCCTGATTTCGGTGGCGGTGGCATTCGTTGCCGGCACTGTCGTGCAATACATTGCCCGACTGATCTTCACGTTCAATTTCGAAAAAATGTATCGCCGCATCGGCGGCGTCTACGCGGGGCTGGCTATTACAGCTATTTTCTACTTCCTGGTCATGAAGGGCGCCAAGGGCGCGAGCTTCATGCGCCCCGAATGGATTGACTTCATGAGCAACAACACGCTGCCGATTGTGGCAACGCTCTTTGTGGTGCTCTCGATTGTCTTCCAGCTTCTGATTCTGGTTGCCAACGTCAACGTCTTCAAGATCATCATTTTGGCCGGCACCTTTGCTCTGGCATTTGCTTTTGCCGGCAACGACCTTGTCAACTTCGTGGGCGTGCCGCTTGCTGCTCTGGACTCCTACAACGAGTGGGTTGCTTCCGGTGCCGCTGCAGACACCTTCACGATGGAAGGACTGCTTAAGCCTACGGTTGCCAACACATTCCTGCTGCTGTTGGCAGGCCTTGTGATGGTGCTCACGCTGTGGTTCTCCAAGAAAGCCCAGATTGTGATTCAAACCTCAATCAATCTGTCTTCGAGCAATTCCGGGGAACACGAACAGTTCGGCAGTTCTCTGCCCGGCCGCATGATCGTGCGCGCCAGCATGGGCTTTGGCCGGCTTGTGAATCAATTCATTCCCATGGGTGTCAAAAAGGGTATCGACAGCCGTTTTGAGCCCAAGAAGTTACAGCATGGCGAAACACCGCTGCCTTTTGACTATGTTCGCGCCTCGATCAACCTGGTCGTAAGTGCCGTATTGATTGCTTCTGCGACAAGCCTGAAGCTTCCGTTGTCGACGACGTACGTGACCTTTATGGTTGCGATGGGCTCGAGCTTTGCCGACGGCGTCTGGGATCGTGAAACCGCCGTTTATCGTATCTCGGGTGTGTTGACCGTGATCAGCGGCTGGTTTATCACGGCGCTTTGCGCTTCGACTATGGCTGCAGTCGTTTGCTGGCTGACGCTCTGGGGCGAGGGCATTGTCGCCTTGATCTTTGCCGTGGGTTCCGTGTTCCTGCTCGTACGATCCAACCTTAAGGCCAAGCTCGATACGGTGGATATGCGTGCCGATCTTGATACGCGTTATGACGCTCATAAGATGCAGCAACTTGTTGAAGAGCGCACGGAAGTCAACTTTGAAAAGACGGTTGCCGTCTTCGGAGAACTGGTTGATAAGTTCCTGGCTGACAAAGAGTCCGATCTGCGGCAGATCAAGACGGACAGCAACGAGTTGTTCGACAAGATGAGTGCGGATCGCGGCCTCTACTATCGTATGGCCAACTCAAGTTTCAGGCCTACCAACAAGGACTTTGACGCACGCTATTGCTACTACCGCATATCGACCAATATGCGCGAAGTCGGTCGTTCGCTGCAATCTCTGGCAAAACTTGCGACCGATCACGTCGCCAACCGCCATCGTATTTACCAGGGCGAACTGAAGAACGAACTGCAAAATCTGGCGCAGTATCTCAAGCAGATCTCGACCGGAGAAGGCGGCAAGCTGAATTTGCGCAACGTCATGCTGCATGCCGATGAGGCGAGCAACCGTATCGATGCGCTGCAGGCTGAACTTCTGCGTCGCATTCCGGATGATAAGTTGTCGGTACGCGGCTGTGAGCTCTACCTGAATTTCCTCGTGTTTGCACGAGAGTTCATCAACCGCTGCTCCATCGTTGCGGTGCTGTCGGGGCAGTTGGATGAGATAGCTCAACGACAACAGTAAAGGCAAAGACAGCTGCTGCTGGCTTTGATAACGAGAAGCGTCGATCTTCGGATCGGCGCTTTTTTGCTGAGTGCGCCAGAGCTACCTCTGTATCGCAAAATTTCGTTATGTTTTGGGGTGGCGGAGAAGTCGCATCAGTGTTTTACATGACGCTACGAGAGAACCCGCATTCGCTGAAATAAATTTCAAAAATCAAGTTTGCAAAAACAAAAAAACGCGACACCGAAGTGACGCGCTCTTTTCTTTCTGCACCCTTCTAAAAGAAGAGGTGGCTCCCCGAGTTGGGCTCGAACCAACGACCCACGGATTAACAGTCCGTTGCTCTACCGACTGAGCTATCGGGGAATGCAGAACCGGAACTATATAGGTGTTTTTAGGTTTTGGCAAGTTTTTTTCGAAGAAAATTTGCTCTTTGCTTCACCTTCAAGCAAAAACCATGCTCGATTTGGATGTAAGTCCATGAATTTTAAAGACTTATAACGACAATTCAAACTAAGTGCTTTTTTGAAAAAAAAGCCGCCGCCCGGGAAGATAGGCGACGGCGGGAAGGCAAATCAACCTGCTGAAGCGGTTTTAGAGCACCTCGGCAATGGATTTGGCGACGTATTCCACATTGCGGGTGTTGAGTCCGCAGATGCAGATGCGGCCGTTTTTAACGGCATAAATGCCGTAGTCGGCGGCCAGTTTTTCAACTTGTTCGGGAGTCAATCCTGTAAAGGAGAACATGCCGGCCTGGCGCGTCACGAAGCTGAAGTCGCGCTTGGCGCCGAGACGAGCCATTTCATCGGCCAAAGCCTTACGCATCGAGCGGATGCGTTCGCGCATGCCGCCGAGTTCTTGCTTCCAGTGAGCGTATTTTTGCGGATCGGAAAGCACGCGTTCAACAATGTAGGCGCCGTGAGCAGGCGGGTTGGAGTAATTGCAGCGCACCACGGCCTTTAGCTGCGTCATGACGATGTCGGCTTCGGTCTTGCTCTGGCAGACGACTGTCAAAGCGCCGATGCGTTCGTTGTAGAGGTTAAACGACTTGGAGAACGATGTGGCGACCAGGAAGCTCATGCCGGAGGCGGCAAACATGCGAATGGCGGTGGCGTCTTCGTCCAGACCGTCGCGGAAGCCCTGATACGCCATGTCAAGGAAGGGGGTAAGGCCACCCTTTTGGCAGATCTCGATGACGACCTTCCACTGTTCTTCGTTGAGATCGTAGCCGGTCGGGTTGTGGCAGCAGGAGTGCAACACAACGAGAGTCTTGGCAGGCAATGCCTTGAGGTCCTCGACCATGGCATCGAAATTGAGGCTGTTGGTGGAGGCGTCGTAGTAGCGATAGGGCTTGATTTCGTAGCCAGCCATGCCGAGGATGGCATTGTGATTGCCCCAGGTGGGCAATGACGTGGAAGCAACACGTTCACCGCAGATGTGGAACATGAAGTCCATGCCGACCTTCAGTGCGCCCGTGCCGCCCAGAGTCTGGATCGTGGCGGCGCGCCCCGACAGAACGATCTCGCTGTCGGCACCGAAGACCATTTGCTGAACATGTGCGCCGTAGCCGTCCAGACCACTGATGGGCAGATAGCTGTGCGGAATGCAAGCTTCGGCGAGGGCCGTTTCGGCTTCCTTAACGACGTCGAGAACGGGCGTGACGCCTTCATCGGTCATGTAGGCGCCCACCCCGAGATTCACTTTCTGAGGACGGGGATCCTGGCGGTAACGCTGTGTCACGCCAAGGATCGGATCGGCAGGTGCAGCAACGAGGCTGCTGAACAAAGCATCGGACATATGCATCCCTGTGTAGTTGTTGTTGAAAATTTTTCGTCCAATTGGTCCGGTCGGCTGTAAACGTACGTCTAAGCCGACGGCAACAACTAATATTAGACCTTCAGGCTGCATGCGGTTTGTTTTGGGCGTTAGAAATTAGCCGTATGCGCTCTTTCTGTGTTTGTTGAGAATTGTATTTGTGACTCAGATTCTGACTTTTGAGCATTCTCCGTTTGAATTGCAGGCGGAGTTCGATCCTGCCGGTGATCAGCCTACGGCGATTTCCAAACTTACCGAGGGCCTTCGGGAGGGGTACAGCGCGCAGACGCTTTTGGGCGTTACCGGGTCGGGCAAGACCTTTACGATGGCTAACATCATTGCGCGCCTGGGAGTGCCTGCCATCGTGATGGCGCCCAACAAGACGCTTGCGGCGCAGCTCTACAGTGAAATGCGTGAGTTCTTCCCGAACAACGCTGTCGAATACTTTGTTTCCTACTACGACTACTATCAGCCCGAAGCTTATGTGCCGGCGCGCGATCTTTTCATTGAAAAGGATTCGGCCGTCAATGAGCATATCGAACAGATGCGGCTTGCAGCCACCAAATCCATTCTCGAACGTCGCGATACGGTGATCGTGGCGACGGTCTCGGCCATCTACGGCATCGGCAAGCCCGAAAGCTATACACAGATGCGACTGATTCTTCGCACGGGAGACACGAAGGAACGCAAGGATCTCATCAGCCAGCTCGTCAAGATGCAGTACAAGCGCAATGACATGGAGTTTTTGCGCGGTACGTTTCGCGTAAGGGGCGATACGATCGACATCTTTCCTGCCGAGCACGCCGAAGTTGCCGTGCGCGTAGAGCTATTTGACGACGAAGTCGAAGCGGTGGTGCTTTTTGATCCCTTATCCGGTCAAGTGCGCCAGCGCGTGCCGCGCTTTGTTGTTTATCCGGCAAGCCACTACGTGACGCCGCGCGACGAGATCGTTCGGGCGATGGAGGGCATCAAGGCAGAACTCAAGGAACGGTTGGACGAGCTATACAGAGACAATAAGCTCGTAGAAGCGCAGCGCTTGCAGCAAAGAACGCTTTTTGACCTGGAAATGCTCGATCAGGTGGGCTTTTGCAAGGGCATCGAAAACTATTCGCGTCACCTCACGGGGCTTGCTCCCGGAGAGGCTCCGCCGTGTCTCATCGACTATCTGCCCGCCGACAGCATCATGTTTTTTGACGAAAGTCACGTGATGATGGGGCAGTTGGGCGGTATGTATCGAGGCGACCGCTCGCGAAAGGAAACGCTCGTGCAGTACGGCTTTCGTCTGCCTTCGGCGTTGGACAACCGACCGCTTCGGTTTGACGAATTCGAGCGCAAAATGCGCCGCTCGATCTTTGTGTCGGCAACGCCGGCCGCATACGAACTGGAAAAAAGCGCTCAAATAGTTGAACAAGTGGTGCGCCCGACGGGGCTAGTAGACCCGGAAGTGGAAGTTCGTCCGGCGCTCACGCAGGTTGATGATGTGCTTTCCGAGGTCAACGAACGTGCCGCTCAGGGCGAGCGCGTGTTGGTGACAACGCTTACCAAACGCATGGCCGAGGAGTTGACGGAATATCTGCGCGAGCACAATGTGCGCGTGCGCTATTTGCACTCCGACATTGACACGGTTGAGCGCGTGGAAATTATTCGGGACCTGCGCGCGGGTGTCTTTGACGTACTTGTGGGCATCAATCTGCTGCGCGAGGGACTGGACATCCCGGAAGTGTCGCTTGTGGCCATTCTTGACGCGGATAAAGAAGGTTTCCTGCGATCAACCCGATCACTGATCCAGACTATCGGCCGCGCGGCCCGCAACGTGCGCGGCAAGGCAATTCTGTATGCCGATACAATGACGGACTCCATGCGGCAGGCCATTGATGAAACCGAACGTCGCCGTGCCAAGCAAAAGGACTACAACCGCGAACACGGCATCACGCCCAAGAGCGTCGTCAAGGAAGTGCGTGACATCATCGACGGCGTCTACAGGCCTGACGCCAGCGCACAGGACGAAGGCAAGATCAAAGGACTCGACATCAAGGACGACAAGAGTCTGGCCAAGGAAATCAAGGAAACCGAAAAGAAAATGCTTGCCTGCGCGCGCGATCTTGATTTCGAACAGGCGGCTGTTCTTCGCGACCGCCTCGAGGCGTTGAAGCGCCTCGCCTTTGGTACCGACGGCAAAACAAGCGTGGAAGAGCGTGTTTAGCGTGACAGCAATCGGGCGGCCAATTCGGGAAGTTCCGAAACCTGTCTGGCCAACGCGGCCGCACCCCAGTCGGAAACGGCCGCGCCGCTGCCGGTGTAGCCCCAGGTAGCGGCAATGAAGGGTACGCCTGCGTTGGCGGCTGCCTGAGCGTCACGAGCGTCGTCGCCCACATAAATGGTTTCGCAAGCCGCATAGCCCAATGTTTCCATTGCATGGAGCAAAGCGTCCGGCGCGGGTTTTGCGGCGGCAAAACTTTGTCCTGACAGAATGCAGGCGGCGTTCTTCGCGATGCCTTTGGCTTCGCACAGAGGACGGGCAAGCTCAATTGCTTTGTTGGTCACAATGCCCCAATCAAACCCGGTTTGACGCAATTGCGAGAGCATCTCGGCAACGCCTTCAAAAAGCGTGCTGTCTTGTACCATGATCTGCGCGTAGTGCGCCAGAAAATCGCGCTTGGCAGCTCCAAAGGCAACGGCATCTGTGGGCATGCGCAGTCCCGCCCAGATCAGCCCTGCCGCACCGCGTCCGCAATGTTCCCTGAGTGCTTCGTAGGGAAGCGGCGCAAGTCCCGCGCGGGTTCTAAGAAAATTGGCCGAGTGGGCCAGCCCCGGGGCGCTGTCCATCAACGTTCCGTCCAGATCAAACAAAATCAGTCCGCGCAAGGCGATACTCCTCAAGATTCAGGCAGGCAAAAAAGCCCCGCACAACAGCAAGGATTGTACGGGGCGTAGCGTCAGGCTAGGAAATTAATTCGGTCAGGATTTTTTTCCGAAGCCCGTGACGTGCAAAGCACGCAGGATGTTTTGAGGACCGCTGTGCGAGACAGGTTTGTCCGCCTTGAGGTCGGGTTTACCGTCAGTTTTGTCATCACTCTTGGCACGGTCACACAGGTCGTTGAGTTCGTGCTGTAACACGGCCACGATACTGTAGCGATTGACCAATTCGCGGGCGAACTGCAGGAAGTTGAGGTAAAGCTCGCAGCCGCGCATTGAGATGTTTTCCGTAGCAATCGATGAGAGCAGGTTTTCCTGCATGCGGTCGATTTCCAGAATGATGTCGTTGCCGTTGAGTTTCACCGATTCAAGCGCGTGGCGTCCCTTGACGGCGCGGCCGAGCTTTTGCAGGTCGCTTGCCAATTGGATCAGATTGGCCTTGAGTTCACCCTTATAGACGCGGTGACGGTTGGCGATGTGATCCTTCACGGTCGTCGTGAGCTTTTGCAGGTTGCTGCCTACTTCACGCATACCGGTGTAGGCGCGGTAGTAGCAATAGCGCGCGTCGCGGTCAAGCTTCGTGTCGGACTTGCGCTGCTGGGCCATGTCGTAATAGATACTGCGTTCGCGGCTCAGCATATCGAAGAAATCGGCTGATTCGCTCTTGATTTTGCGCAAAGCAGATTCGTTGTCGTTGAGGAAGGCCTTCACGGTGGCTTCGTACAGATCCACGGAGTGCTGCAGATGCACGCCGACCGTATCGTTGATGGCGTCGCGTACCGAGTAGCAGTCGTCGTTTTTCAGGCGCAGTTCCTTTTGTTCGGCCGAGTGCGACTTCAGGAAGTTGGAGCGCACCAGGAGCGTGAGCACAAAGAGCATGAGGGCAACCATCATATAGGTGCCGCCCATCATCACCATCACGCAGACGATGGCAGCTGCCGAGCAGGCGGTAAAGGCCGTCAGGAACCAACCGCTGATGACGGTGAGCACACCCGAAATGCGGTAAACAGCCGTTTCACGATCCCATGCGCCGTCGGCAAAGCTCGAGCCCATTGCCACCATGAAGGTCACGTAGGTGGTGGACAAAGGCAGCTGAAGACTGGTCGCGGAGGCAATCAGGATGGAACTGAGGACCAAGTTGACGGAAGCGCGGACATAGTCGAAGGGCAGCGGCTGTTCGTTGCGCTCGAGCTTACGGGGCTTGAAGCGAGAATGCAAAGTCCCCTGAAGGCGCATCGGCAGAATCTGACGAATGACCGAACCGAGCGTCATGGAGCTGCGCACGATCATGCGGCCGGGCAGGGAGCTGCCGAACTGTTCGTGTTCGCCTTGCTGACTCGAAGACAGGTTGATTGAGGTCTGCACCACGCGGTGGGCTTTTTTGGAGAACCACAGCGTGAGCACCATGATCAAACCGGACAGGAGCAGGAAGATCGTGGCGACCTTGCTGCCTTTTTCGGCAAGGCTTGTCATCATAAAGGTGTCGCCGTCGGTGCCGTTGGCCATGAAGTCGCGTACGGCATCAAGAGCGGCAAGCGGCACACCGACGAAGTTCACCAAGTCGTTGCCGGCAAACGCGAAAGCAAGCGAGAAGGTGCCGCTCAGAATGACGATTCGGAAGATGTTGAAGTTGATTGTCCAAAGCAAAATGGAAAACAAAATGGACAATCCGATGAAGAGCGTCAAAAGGATGGCGGAGGTATTGGCGTCGATCCACGCGATCCATTCGGGCTGCATGAAGCTCGCACCCTTGGCGCCTTTCATGACGAGGAAGTAGAAGATGGCCGTGAGGCAGAAGCCGCCGAAGATGCCGCCGATGCGGCGATACATGGCTTCAAAGTGGAAGGTAAAGAGCAAACGCATCAGGTACTGCACGACCATGCCCGAGACGAAGGCAACGCCTACGGAAATCAAGATACCTGAGATGATCGTCAGTGCCTTGGCCGTGTTGATGTAATCAACAACGGCCGCGAAGTTGCCGTCGGCAACGTAAATCTTGTAGAGAGCGGCGGCAAGGGCGCTGCCGAGCAGCTCGAAGATGATGGAAACGGTGGTGGAGGTGGGGAGCCCCAGGGAATTGAACGTGTCCAGCAGAAGCACGTCGGCGATCATGACGGCAAAGAAGACAATCATGATCTCGTTGAATGTGAACATCTGCGGATGAAAGACACCGGATCGGGCAATCTCCATCATGCCGGAGGAGAAGGTGGCGCCGAGCAGCACACCGAGACTGGCTACCCACATTGTGGTGCGAAAGCGAGCAATACGGCAGCCTAAAGCGGAATTGAGGAAGTTAACGGCGTCGTTGCTGACGCCTACGAACAAGTCAAAGCACGCCAGCACGGCCAGAAAGCCGAGGACGACCAAATAAAAATCAGACATTTGAGCACGGATGGGTTGTTGACAACTCAATAAAGAAGTTTTGCAGATGTTTATGACAGATTTATGACAAAGTTGTCACAAATCCGTCATTGAGCTGTCACACTCATCAGTCGCACTCGCAAAAAAGCCTGCGGTTTGGACGTTCCGCAGGCTTTGAGACGAAAATTTGAAGTTCGTCAGGCAAGCGAGGCCTTCTTGGTTTTGCGCTTGGCTGCCGCACGCGCTTTGCTCTTGCGCTTGGCGTCCTTGGCGCTGGCGGGTTTGCCCAAAGCGAGCTTCTTTTTCTTGTCGGCGGGCTTTTTGATGCCGCGTGCGCCCGGGTCAGACTTGGCTCGCAGCTGCGCCAGGCCGATATCCTCTTCGTTCTTTTCAACGGGAGGACGATAAAAGACGAGCATCTTGCCGATTTCCTGAATGCGGGCGGCGCCGAGTTCGTCGGCCACCGTGTGGTAAATTTCGTCGCGTTCTTCGCGATCGTCTCCGGCCACATGCACCTTGACGAGGCCATGATCGTCGAGCGCGCGCTCGATTTCTCTCAAGACGGCCGGCGTCATGCCTTTTTCTCCGATCAGCACGAGCGGATTCAAGTGATGGGCGTCGGCGCGCAGGCGCAGTCTTTCGTTACGCTCTAAAATTAGTTCTGTCATTGTTAAATATGCGTCTTTGTACCTAAAAAAGTCGTGCAGGACGCATTTTATTTGTTTTCATGCCCAAATCCCTAAAAAAACTACGTTCCAACCGCGCTTGGATCGAGCGCCACATCAACGACCCTTTCGTAAAAAAGAGTCGCCGCGAGGGCTATCGTGCCCGCTCCGTTTATAAACTCACGGAACTCGACGATACCGAACACCTCTTTCGCCCCGGTATGAACGTGGCTGATCTCGGCAGCGCCCCGGGCAGCTGGACGCAGATCGTGCGCGAGCGACTCACCGACAAAAACGGCGAATGGAAGGGTCGCATTATCGCCATGGACATCCTGCCGATGGAGCCCATCGACGGGGTGACGTTTCTGCAGGGGGACTTCCGCGAGCAGGAAGTTGCCGACAAGCTCAATGAAATTCTCGGCGGGGACAAGCTCGACGTCGTGATCAGCGACATGGCGCCGAACCTATCAGGCATTGCCATGGTCGACGCCAACGCCAGTCTTCTTCTCAATGAACTCGCGCTTGACTTTGCCGTTGAGCACCTCAAGCCCGAAGGCGTCTTTGTCACCAAGGCGTTTCAGGGGTCGGGCTACTCTCAGTTCATTGAAAACTGCAAGAAGCATTTCGTGAGCGTGGCGCAGCGCAAACCTGAGGCAAGCCGCAATTCGAGTGCGGAAATGTACGTGGTGGCCCGTCGCCTGAAGCAAAAGTAAGCGTCTCGAGCAAACTTTGTTAACCAATCTCAGGCATTGACCCAGGACATTTGTCCGGGTTTTGCTATAGGCTTAACGTGCTTCGGTGTCGGCATCTATTTCGTGTCAAAAGACGCCACTGACCATTTTTTATTTTGATTCGAGACAGGACGGTCTGGCTTTTGGGAGGACCGTCCGCACAAGACAGAGGAATATCTTGGACAACAGAATGATCGGCCGCGTAGCGGTTTGGTTGCTCATCGCTTTTGTACTCTTTACTGTTTTCCGGCAGTTCGACAATTCGGCCACAGCGCCCATGAACGCCGAACAGACGAGCTACACGCAGTTCATGCAGGATGCCAAGGACGGCAAGATTCGCCGCGTGGACGTGCAGGGCCGCAAGATCACAGTGACGCCTGTTGAAGGCGCTTCCTACGTGATTACAAGCCCGGGCGACCTGTGGATGGTTGACGATCTGCGTAAAAACGGCGTGCAGGTCTTCGGCAAGCCCGAAGAAGAACCGTCGTTTTTGCAGACAATTCTTGTGAGCTGGTTCCCGATGCTGCTTTTGATCGGCGTGTGGATTTTCTTCATGCGTCAAATGCAGGGCGGCAAGTCGGGCGCCTTTTCGTTCGGCAAGAGCAAGGCGCGCATGCTTGACGATTCGGCCAATAAAGTGCGCTTTGCCGATGTGGCAGGGTGCGACGAAGCCAAGGAAGACGTGCAGGAAGTCGTGGAGTTTCTGCGCGATCCGTCGCGGTTTCAGCGTTTGGGCGGCCATATTCCGCGCGGCATTCTGCTCGTGGGTTCGCCCGGTACCGGCAAAACCTTGCTTGCCAAAGCCATTGCCGGTGAAGCCGGCGTGCCGTTTTTCTCGATTTCCGGCTCTGACTTCGTGGAAATGTTCGTAGGCGTGGGCGCGGCCCGCGTGCGCGACATGTTTGAAAACGCCAAGAAAAACGCCCCCTGCATTATCTTTATCGACGAAATCGATGCGGTGGGTCGCCAGCGTGGCGCAGGTCTTGGCGGCGGCAACGACGAGCGCGAACAGACGCTCAACCAGATGCTTGTGGAAATGGACGGCTTTGAAACCGGCACCAACGTCATCGTCATTGCCGCAACCAACCGCCCGGATGTGCTTGATCCTGCCTTGATGCGTCCGGGGCGCTTTGACCGTCAGGTCGTGGTGCCGTTGCCCGACATCCGCGGTCGCGAACAGATTCTCAACGTGCACATGAAAAAGGTGCCGATCGGCTCCGACGTGCAGCCCGACGTGATTGCACGCGGTACGCCGGGCTTCTCCGGTGCCGATCTTGCCAACCTCGTTAACGAAGCCGCTCTTTTTGCCGCACGCCGCAACGGTCGCGTGGTGGAAATGAACGACTTTGAATTGGCCAAGGACAAGATCATGATGGGGGCGGAGCGCCGCTCCATGGTGATGACCGAAGACGAGCGCCGCAATACGGCCTATCACGAATCCGGTCACGCGCTGGTTGCCAAGCTTTTGCCCAAGTCGGATCCGGTGCACAAGGTGACGATCATCCCGCGCGGCCGAGCGCTCGGCGTGACGATGCAGTTGCCCGAAGAAGATCGTTACTCGTACGATCGCGACTATCTGCTTACCCGTATCGCCATCCTCTTCGGCGGTCGCATTGCCGAAGAAGTGTTCATGAATCAGATGACGACCGGGGCGAGCAATGACTTTGAGCGTGCCTCTCAGCTTGCTCGCGATATGGTGATGCGTTACGGCATGAGCGACAAGATGGGCGTGATGGTCTATGCCGAAAACGAGGGTGAGGTCTTCCTCGGCCGTTCGGTGACGAAGACCACGCACATTTCGGAAAAGACAATGCAGCAGGTTGATGCTGAAATCCGCCGCATTCTCGACGAACAATACAAGCGTGCGCGAGACCTCATTGAAGGCCATCAGAAGGAAATGCACCGCATGGCCAAGGCTCTTTTGGATTGGGAAACGATTGACGGCGATCAGATTGACGACATTCTTGCCGGCAATGAGCCGCGTCCGCCCAAGTCTCCGATGACGGGATCGGCCAAGCCCGAACCTCGAAAGGAAGAAAAGGTTGAGGAGCCGGTGCAGGAAGCCAAGGCTCCCGCGGATGATGTTCCTCACGAAGCACATGCTTCGGACAAAGAAGAGCCGAAATAATTAACGTTATCGAATCATTTGACGGCGGGCAAGTCCCGCCGTTTTTTTGAAAGGACACAATCGTGCAGACAGAAATTTGCGCGCGGGCCACAACCTGGCAATGTCGGGATCGCCTACTGGATCTCACGCGACCGCTCATCATGGGCATCGTGAACGTGACGCCCGATTCGTTTTCCGACGGCGGCACGCACAACGAATTTGAAGCGGCTATGGCTTGGGGCAAGCGTTTGGCCGAACAAGGTGCCGACATTCTGGATGTGGGCGGCGAGTCAACCCGACCGGGAGCGTCTGAGGTCAGCGTTGAAGAAGAGATCCGCCGCGTGGTACCTGTGGTGCGGGCGCTTGCGCAGGAGGGGCTGGCTGTGTCGGTTGATACGAGTAAGCCCGAAGTGATGCAGGCCAGCCTCGAGGCCGGCGCATGCATTCTCAATGACATTCGCGCGTTTGAATTGCCCGGCGCCGAAGATGTGGCCGCGCGAAGCGGTGCGGGGCTCGTGATCATGCATATGCAGGGCACGCCGCAGACGATGCAAAACCGTCCCGACTACGAAGATTTGCTCGGCGAAATCGAAACTTATCTCAGGCGCCGTGAAGAGGCGCTTTTGATCAAAGGCGTCAAGCCGGCGCAAATCTGTTGGGACGCGGGTTTCGGTTTCGGAAAGACGTTTGAACACAACTTCAGCATTTTGAAGCACACCGAACGTTTTGTGGCAAGCGGTCGTCCGTATCTCATGGGGCTGTCGCGCAAAACTTCGATCGGTACCGCAACGAACCAAGCCGATCCTTCCAAACGTATCGTTTCGAGCGTAGCGGGAGCTTTGCTTGCCGCCGAGCGCGGCACTCAAATTGTTCGCGTGCACGACGTACGGGAAACCCGGGAAGCTTTTGACGTTTGGCAGGCCCTGCAGGCGGCTCGCTAAAATTAAAAAATTCGAGTTTTGCAGCAAGCGCGTTGAGCGTTTGACGAAAGGATTGAGAAAAAATGGCAAGACAGTTTTTTGGAACCGACGGCGTACGCGGTACGGTAGGTGAAGCTCCGATTACGCCGGACTTTGTGTTGTTGCTTGGGCAGGCGGCTGGCCGCGTGTTTGCCCGACACAGTAAAACGGCTCGCGCCACGGTTCTGATCGGCAAAGATACGCGCGTGTCGGGATACATGCTTGAAGCCGCGCTGCAGGCGGGTTTTTCGGCTGCCGGCGTGGATATTGTGCTGTGCGGTCCGGTACCGACGCCTGCCGTTGCCTATCTCACCCGTGCTTTGCGTCTGGATGCGGGCGTGGTGATCAGTGCTAGCCACAATCCCTACCATGACAACGGCATCAAGTTCTTCTCGGCCGGCGGTACCAAATTACCCGATGCGGTCGAAGAGGAAATCGAGGCCGAAATTGCCAAGGGCTATCAATGCGTGGCTAGCGATGCGCTGGGGAAAGCCTATCGACTCGATGATGCCTGCGGTCGTTACGTCGAATTCTGCAAGAGCACGTTCCCGACCGGTCTCGACCTCAAAGGCATGAAGCTTTATCTCGATTGCGCGCACGGAGCGGCTTATCACGCGGCTCCTTCGGTGTTCCATGAACTGGGTGCCGACATTGTGTCCGACGGTGTTGAACCGGACGGCTTTAACATCAACCGTGACGTCGGCGCCACACATACGGACGATTTGGCCGAAAGAACGGCTAAGGCGGGCGCAGATTTGGGGTTGGCTTTCGACGGAGATGCCGATCGCTTGATCATGGCCGACAATCAGGGCAACGTCTACAACGGTGATGCGCTTTTGTACGTTATGGCGCGCGAGCGTATCCAAACGATGGGCAAATCCTCGGGCGTCGTGGGAACGCTGATGACCAATTTCGCGTTGGAAAAGCGGTTTGCCGAACTCGGTATCCCGTTTGAGCGTGCCAAGGTGGGCGATCGCTACGTGATGGAAAAGCTACTCGAAAAGGGGTGGCTCTACGGTGGCGAAAGCTCAGGACATTTGATTGCGCTTGATTGCCAGACTACGGGCGACGGCATTGTGAGCGCTTTGCAGGTTTTGGCGGCCGTTGTCTCGAGCGGAAAGGATCTGGCCCAACTCACGGCCGATTTGCAGTTGATGCCGCAGGTCCTCATCAATCGCCGCATTGCAAAAGGCTATGACTGGAAGGGCAACGAAAAGTTTGCTGCCGCGATCAAGGCCTGTGAAGCGGAGCTCTCCGGCAGCGGACGCGTACTGATCCGTCCGTCGGGAACCGAGCCGCTGTTGCGCATCATGGTTGAAGCGCAGGACAAGGAAGTGGCCCGACAGTTGGCCGAGCGTATGGCTCAGGCGTTGGATTAGTCAAAAATGTTCAGCCGCAGGAGGCATTGTGATGCCCAACCTGCGGCAGATCATTTCCGCCGTTTTCCTTTCCTGTAAAATTCCCCGAATTGTTGCGGGTGCAACACCCGCGGATTTGTTGTGCCCGCAAAACACGGTTGCACGACTCTTGGATAAGACTCACACATATCTCTATGAAACCCGACACTTACATGACGGCCGCCGAGATTCGTACGGCTTTTCTGAAGTTCTTCGAGAGCAAGGGACACCCCATTGTGGCTTCGAGCCCCGTGGTCCCGCAAGACGACCCGACGCTGCTGTTTACCAACGCGGGGATGAACCAGTTCAAGGACAATTTCCTTGGTTTGGATAAGAGCCTGCAACGTGCAACGACGGCTCAGAAGTGCATCCGCGCCGGCGGCAAGCACAACGACTTGGACAATGTCGGGTACACGGCTCGTCACCACACGTTTTTTGAAATGCTCGGCAATTTCAGCTTCGGCGACTATTTCAAGCGTGAAGCCATTGCCTGGGCCTGGGAACTGCTCACGAAGGTTTATAAGCTTCCGGCCGAACGCCTCTGGGTGACGGTCTATATCGAAGACGACGAAGCCTACGACATCTGGAATAAAGAAATCGGCGTGCCTGCGGAGCGCATTGTGCGCATCGGAGACAATAAGGGTGCCCGCTACATGTCCGACAATTTCTGGATGATGGGCGACACCGGCCCCTGCGGTCCGTGCTCGGAAATCTTCTTTGACCGCGGCCCCAAGATTCAGGGCGGCCCTCCGGGAAGCCCCGACGAAGACGGCGACCGTTACATGGAAATCTGGAACCTGGTGTTTACGCAGTTTAACCGCGATACGGCAGGCAACATGAACCGTCTGCCCAAGCCCAACATCGATACCGGCATGGGCTTGGAACGTCTGGCATCCGTTTTGCAACAAGTCGACACCAACTACGATATTGATCTCTTCCAAAATCTGATGCGTGCTGCGAAGCAAGCCGTTGAAGAGGCCGGTGCCGAAAATGTCGATCCGCAGAGCCCGTCTCTCAAGGTGATCGCCGACCACATCCGTTCCTGCGGCTTTGCCGTGGCCGACGGCGTCAAGCCCGGCAACGAGGGGCGTGCTTACGTGATTCGTCGCATCTGCCGTCGTGCGATCCGCCACGGCTACAAGCTCGGCGCCCGCGGTCCGTTCTTCTACAAATTGATCGAGCCGCTTGCCCGTGAAATGGGCGATATCTATCCGGAAATCAAGAATCCGAAGATTGCCGAAGTGATTCGTGCCGAAGAGGAACGTTTCCTGCAGACGCTCTCTAACGGCATGCAGATTCTTGACGAGGCTATGGCCGAATGCAAGGACGGAGTGCTGCCGGGCGACATCGCCTTTAAATTGCACGACACCTATGGCTTCCCGGTGGATCTGACGGGCGACGTTTGCCGCGAACGCGGTTTGACGGTCGATACCGAAGGCTTTGAAGCCTGCATGCTCGAACAGAAGAACAAGGCACGCGCCGCCGGCAAATTCAAGATTGCCGCCGACGTACTCTTTACGGGCGACAACAACGAATTTGTGGGTTACGACACGCTCGAAGTTCCGCAAGCCAAGGTGCTGGCGGTTTACAAGGACGGCATTCAGGTTGAAGCGGCTCAGGCCGGCGACGACGTTCTTGTCATTCTCGACAAGACTCCGTTCTACGCTGAAATGGGCGGACAGGTGGGCGACACCGGCGTGCTCGAAAACGGCACGACGCTCTTGCAGGTTCGTGATTGCCTAAAGCTCAAGGCAAGCGTCTTTAGTCACGTGGCTCATGTTTGCGAAGGCGAAGTCAAGACGGGCGAAACGTTTAAGGCTGTGGTCGACGCCAAGCGTCGTGAAGCCATCATGCGCAACCACTCGGTGACGCACATCATGCACAAGGCTTTGCGCGAAGTGCTCGGTGAACACGTGGCGCAGAAGGGAAGTCTTGTCAACGACGCCGTGACGCGCTTTGACTTCCACCACGACAAACCGATGACCGCCGAAGAAATCCGTCAGGTCGAAGACATCGTAAACGCTGAAATCCTGGCCAACACGCCGGTGCAGTGTCGTGTCATGTCGCTTGCAGACGCCCGCACGAGCGGTGCGACGATGCTTTTCGGCGAAAAGTACGGCGAGACGGTTCGCGTGTTGAATATCGGCACCTCGGTGGAGCTCTGCGGCGGTACGCACGTGGCTCGCACGGGTGACATCGGTTCTTTCAAGATCATCAGCGAAGCGGGCATTTCTGCGGGCGTTCGCCGCGTGGAAGCCGTCACGGGCTTGAACGCCGTTCGCTTGATGCAGGACAATGCCGATCTGCTTGCCACGGCTGCTGCCAAGTTCAAGGCGCCGGCTCAGGAATTGCCCGAAAAGATCGACCACTTGGGTGAAACCGTCAAGCGCCTGGAAAAGGAATTGGCCGAAGCCAAGGCTAAGCTTGCCGCCAAGCAGGGTGATGAGGCGTTGAGTGCCGCTCAAGACGTCAATGGCGTCAAGGTGCTTCTGACGACACTCGAAGGCATTGACGCCAAGACGTTGCGCGAGACCATGGACAAATTCAAGAGCAAGTTCGGTTCCGCCGTGATCGTTCTGGCGGTGACGGGCGGCGACAAGGCTCAGCTTTGCGCCGGCGTCACGAAGGACTTGATCGGCAAAATCAAGGCCGGTGAGCTCGTCAACTTTGTGGCCGCCCAGTGCGGCGGCAAGGGCGGCGGCAAGCCCGATATGGCCATGGCCGGGGCGTCCGACGTCAAGGCATTGCCGGCGGCGCTTGAAAGCGCCCGCGCTTGGATTGCCGAAAAGCTTGCCTGATCATGTGCGCAACGCTTGACTGCTGCGGGCTGAAATGCCCGCAGCCGGTGCTCAAAGCCAAGAAGGCTCTCAAGACTGTGGTTGTCGGTCAGACGCTGGAAGTACTCACCGACGATCCGCATGCGATTGAAGACCTCAATGTTTTCTGTACGCAGGGCGGACATACCATGGTAAGTCAAAAAACGGATGATTTGGGAAAAACGCGGCACGTGATTCGCAAAGAACACTGAGGCGTTTCCTCCTTCGTTCAATCGGCCTTTGTCGGGACTTCCGACGAAGGCCGAAACTTTTGGTGCGTCAGCCTAGAACTCAAACGTATAGAGTACGTCGAGACTTTGCGCGGCGCCGGAACTGGCTTCCACAAAAAGCCGTGCCAGAAGTCGATAACGAAGCGTCAGCGTGGCGACGGAGTCGAAAATGCCCATCGCATATTTCACCTGCAGTCCGGGCAGGACGTAGCCGCTTACAACGACCTGAGAGTCGTTTCCCGTCCCGGCAGTGGAAACATTCAACTCGCTGATGCGAAGCATTTCGCCGATGCCGGAGACCAGCTGTCCTGTCTGCGAAAGTCCCATGCCCAAAAGGGCGGATGTGAGCATGGCGTTGTCGCCGTCATTGGACGTTTGCAGTCCTTGACCGCGCATGATGTAAGAGATGGCGTCGGCTTGGGACATGGCCGGATCCGTAAAGAGTTCCGTTTGCGGTGCGTCGCTCGGCCCCTTGATGCGGATGCCCGCTGTGACATTGTCTTCGATGGCGTCCGGATTGCGGATGGCTTCAAAGTCGAGAATTGGCTTGTTGACGGGGCCGGCAAAAGTGAGATTGCCTTTGTTGATGACCAGATCCTGCCCGTAGGCTTTGAAAGTACCGTCAATCAGCTTGATCGTGCCGGTCAAGCCCAAGTTTTGATCGTTCTGTGTAACCGTGACGTCGCCCTGCAGTTCGCTCTTTAAACCGAAAGCGCTCAAATTCACATCGTCGCCCAGATGAATCACCAGCGAACTTTCGATCTTAAGCGGCGTACGGACGCGCACGGCCACTTGGTTGGCTTCGATGATTTCTTCGTCGGCGGACGCAGAGATGGCGCCGGTGGGCAGATCATTGACGGTGATGCGCGCCTGATTGATCTGGATACTGCCCGAGAGATTGAGGTTTTGCAGCGAAATGCTTGCCTCTACGTCCGGTGTTACGTGCGCTGTGACGTAAGGAGGAAGGCTCACGCGCACTTTATCGCCTTTGACGGATACGCGAGCCGTCGGGTTTTCCGGATCGCTCCATTGTGCGTTGCCGCTCACGCGGATCTTCCCTTGTGCGGTTTCAAGGTCGGCAATCAGTTCGGACTGATCTCCCTCAAAGTGCAGCATGACGTTGGAGGGCTTCATGTCCAACGGCACGGCCTGACCTTGCGCGGTAAAGGCGTCAAGTTTGATATCGCCGTATAACGCGGGTTTTTCGAGCGTGCCGCGCGGCTTGAGTTCCGCCGAAAGCTTGCCGTTTGCCGAAAGCTGCGGCGACACAGAGGCGAGCACGGGATTGAATTGCTTGAGCTCCACATCATCGACCGTAACAGAACCGGACAATTCACGCTTGGAGAGCGGATCGTTTACCGTGATGTCGGCTTTCAATTGCCCGCCGCCCTTGAGCGTTACGTCGCTTTGAATCTGTGCCGTCCGGGGCGTAAAGTCGGCCGTCAGTTTCGTGTCGTTTAGCTGCAGAGTCTGACGCGCTCCGTTGGTTTCGGCGGCCACGGAAATCCCGCTTCCCGTCAGCTCCACATGCGCTGTTGCCTTTTCCGGAGAAGGCGCGGTCCAGGTCACGTTTGCGTGCGCATCGGTTCGCCCTTTGAGCTCCAGGTCAGGAGGCAATAGGTCTCGAATGAGCGCAAAGTCTGCGTTTTTAATGTCAAGCGCTAGACTGCCGTGATTGCCGGCATGCATTTCTTCCCTGAGGCATGCCTCGAGACTTTGCGAGCGACTTTTCCAACAGTGCGCAGAAAGCGTAGCCTGCGAGGTTTTTACGTCGAAGGACAACTTGGGCTTATCCGTTGTCGCCCAAGTTCCGCGGTCGGTTTTGAGCGCGGCCGAAACGAGTTCTCCATGCCAAAGATTCCCTTGCTTGTCGAGGTGGCCGTCCAACTGAGCGTCCAAAGCAAGCGGAGAGCCGTCGGACGTCAGTTTGAGCGTGTGCGCAGTCTGCGTACCGGAGAAGTCGACGGACAACGTCTTGAGCGATACCGCAGAGGCGGATAGATCGGTCGCCGTGAGTCTAACGTCGGCTCGAGGCGTCAGTCCAGCTTTGCTTTGAGTTGTGGTGATGCGGGCGGAAATGTCGGCGCGCTTGAGGGAAACTTCCGCGACTTGAAGCGACGAGGCGTGCAGGTCGGCCGACAATTGAGGAGCGGAGAGTGTACCGCCGAGTTTTCCGGAACCGTTGAGGCTGCCGCGCAGTGTTTTGTCGACGCGCTTGAGATCGGGAGCGATGACGCTGAAAGTGCCGGAGAGTGTTTCCTTCTTCAATGCGGCATCGAGCTCAAGAGCGGCGTTGTCGGCTTTCAGAAGCAAGTTTTTGACAGCAAACGAGTCCGTGCCCTGAATGTGACCTGTGGTTTGTGCCGTGAAGGGCACATCGTTTAGCGAGGCTTTGATCGTAAGTGACGTGATGTCAACGGCCAAAGACCGGGGATCAAAGTCTGCTGCCGTTGAGGCCGTCAGGGCAAGTTCTGCCGATCCGTTTGTTTTGGGAGAATCAGCCGGGAGCAGTTTGCCCAGATCCTTGAGGTCGGACCAGGAGAGTGTGGCCGAGCCCGAAGCCGATGCCTTCTTGTCGGTCAAAGCGGCATGAAATGCGGAATGCAGCATGTTTTTGCCGATGCTTGCATTCAGCCGAAGGTCGGACAAGGTGGTTTTCTTCCCTTGACCGGTAACGGAAAGATCGGCAGGTCGGGCAAGAAGGGCAGAGGCGGCGCGAGTTGAAATCGAAAGATCGTAGGCGTCGTACGTACCTGCCAGTTTGACGTCGACGTTCTGAAGTTCCGCTTCGGTACCGGTCAAGTTTTTGAGAGCAGTCAGATCCAGGTCGCCCGTTACAGCCAGTCGGAAAGCGGGATTGGCTTTGGCGGTTTCGATGTTGGCTTGAACCTTCAGGGTCTTTTGTGCCGACGTCGTCTGAAGTGTCAGATTGGTTTCGGAGGTGAGATCAAAAGTGGCGGCGGCCGTGATCGGATAGGCGGACAACGGAGCCTGACGCGCCGTCACGGCAGCGTCCATTTTGCCTTTGGGAATGCCGCCGAGCGTCATTTCTCCCTTAACGGAGGCGTCAACTGCCGGATGCGCAGCGACGAGTTTGGCGATGTGAACGCTTTGAGGGGCGGCGGTAAAAGTTGCCGAAAGCGTTTCGAGCACGGTTTCGTCGTTGAGTTTGACATCGGAAACCGAAAGCGCCTTTACGTCCACGGTCAGCGGCAGCTCGGGCACTGCAAAGGGCTCAAGCAACGGTTTGGCAAAAAGCGCGTTTAACGTTTCGACCAGCGGCTCAGCTTTTTTATCAGTAGTCTTCGGTGTTTCGGGCAGATGAACAGAGATGCCCGCAATATTCAAGTTCTCTGTTGTGACCGTGCCGCCGGCGGCAGAGGCGACTAGAGACAGGTCATGAACCGCAACATCAAACGCATCGGACTGAACGTGCGTGTCAGTGAAACGCACATCCGTGAGCGCAACGGAAAACGGCAGAAAGATCGGTGCGTTGTCTGAGACGGCGGTTTCGGCGGCGGATTCCTGGCTTTCAGCGAGAGCAACCCGGAGCCCATCAACGTGGAGTTTTCCGATGTCGGCATGACGCTCGAGCGGGCGCAGATTGGCGATTGATAACTGCACTCGCTTAAGTTCAAGAGTTACTGGCGTCGTCTGATAGCGAATTTCTGATATGTCCGCATCAAAGAGTGTGCCGCTGACGTTGCCGACACTAAGCTCAGGCAAGAACTTTTGCGCGAGCGAAACGCCTGTTTGCAGTCCCCAGGGGGTGAGCGTAAAGACAACGAGACCGACACACAGCACCAGCGGGAAGGCCAGCGCGAAGCCGATGCATTTCAAAAGATGAGAAACTCTCATCACAACGCGCCTCCCAAACCGAAGTAGATTTTCCAACTGTCTTCATCGGGGTCGCCGACTGCCTTGGCGATGTCGAGTTTGACCAGACCAATGGGCGAGAGCCAACGAATGCCGAAACCCGCGCCTTTCTTGATGTCGCCGAAATTGAATTCGTGACTCGATTGACCGGCGTCGAAAAAGGCGGCACCCCACCAGTTGCCTGTGACGTTGTATTGGTATTCAATTGAAACGGTGTACATCTTGGAGCCGCCTTCGAGTTCGCCTTTTTCATTTTTCGGGGAAATGGATTCGTAGTCGTAGCCGCGGATGCTCAAATCGCCGCCGACGAAGAAGCGCAGGTCGGGCGGCACTTGCTCAAAGCTGTCCGACTCGATCCAGCCGGCCGACCAACGACCGATGAAGATGTGTGACGGTCCCAGAGAACGGATCCAGCTTTGTTGTGCGGTGAGCAGCACAAAGTCAATGTCGGAACCCCAGGCCGTGTTGGATACCGAAAGAGCGTAGCGTTGCGAGTCGCCCCAGGTCGGCAGAACGCCGCCTTTTTGACGCGTGCGTGAAAACGAAATGGTGGGATAAATGATTTGCGTATCCGACGAGTCGCTGCCCTGTGTGAAGTTGTCATAGAGCCAGTCAACCGAAATCTTGCGCGTCCAGCCGGATTCGAGCAGTTGAAAGCGGGCGGCGGAAACGGCCGTTGACGACGAAGTTGTGTCGTTGAGCGTTGAGTACTTGTAGCCGCTTTGCAAAGCCCAGTAGTCCGAGAGCGGATTGGATTGGCTGGGAATCTTGTAGTTGAACTCGAACTCCTGTTCTTCAGGCGAAAGGTCGGTGGCGGCTGTCAGGCTGTGACCTTTGCTGTTGAGCCAGGGCCGTGTCCAAGAAAGTTTTCCATGCGGACCGACGTCGGTGGCATACCCGATGCCTGTTTCCACCAGATTTTCTTTGCGCGGCGTCAGAGCGACGTCAACGTCAAGCACACGCTCGGGATCAAGTCTTGCCTTGTCAAACTGCATGGACATGACTACCGACCCGAACCAGTTGGTTTCAGTGAGCTTGCGGGAAAGATCGCCGTAGGTGTTGTAGTCGTAGGGTTGCCCCTCTTCAAACGGGACGAGCGAACGAAGATAGGCTTCGTCAATCTGCGAATTTTGAAAACTCACCTTCCCGAATTTGTAACGTTTGCCGCTGTCGTAAGCGAGGTCCCAGTATGCCGTGCCTTCACGGGGCGAAACCTTGAGGCTGTGTCTGGAAAACTTGCCGTCGAAATAGCCGAGTTCCAACGCCAGGGCCTGCACGGATCCTTTGAATTGCTCGTAGTCGCTGTGTAATAGAGGACTTCCGGCTTTCGGAATCTGTTGCACGGCGAGATCAAACTCGGTTTCCTTGGTTAGGGGTCCCTGCAGATTGAGGTGAGGCTCGGTGAGGTGAATGCGCTCGCCCGGATCCACAATGACATTGACGGACGTGACGTCGCCCGAGTCGGCGCGAACCAGGTCAATCTTGACGCGGGGACGGTAGTATCCAAACGGTTTGATGCCGTCTTTGACGGCCGAAACCAGACGGCGCCTCACGGAGTAGGCGTCGTCATCTTTGCGCTGCATCAGGTGTGCGCGGACATTCTCGGCGAGTTCATCATTGAGCCCGATGAAATGGATGGAAATGTCGGCGGCGTAGAGCGCAAGAGGGCAAAGCGTCAGACAAAGGACGAGGTGTTTCTTCAAATGCGTACCGAAAGTAAAGGAAACGGTTGTCAAGCGCTCCAAGTCTAGCTTGGATTTGCGGGTTTTCCAGCAACAACTGTTAGCTAAAGCGCCCAGACCGGCAGGGCGACGACGTCGCTTGTGAGGTAGCGAGGCTCATCGCAAGTGCAGATCAGAGCGCCGGGACCTCGCTTAATGGTGTCGCCTTTGAGTACGCCGAAATTGTCGAGCATCTTGCGCTGAGGCGAAGCCGTCGATTTGATTTCGATCGGATAGTAAATGTCGCCTTCGCGAATCAGAAGATCAATCTCATTTTGCCGAGTATCGCGGTAGAAGTAGAAAAGAGGCTTTTTGCCGTTGTGCTTCCAGCTTTTGACAATTTCCATGACGACGAAATTCTCGAAAAACGCTCCGGCGTTGTAGGCGTTTTTCAGAGCCGATGGACTTGGAGACTGGCACAGCCAGGCAGCCAAGCCGGTGTCGGTGAAGTAAAGCTTGCTTTTCTTGATGAGTGTTTTGCCGACGTTTTCGTAGAAAGGAGGCAAGAGATAGACAACGCCTGTAGCGACGGCAACGTTAAGCCAATCGCGGGCAGTTTCCGCCGCAACGCCGACGGCTTTTTGGATTTCGCCGATGGCAAATTCCTGACCAATGCGGCTTGCCAGTACGCTTAAGAAGCGCTCGAAATCCTCCACCCGGCGTACTCCTGTCGCAAGGATGTCTTTTTCGATGTAAGTTCTCAAAAGACTGTCGAAAAAGGCATCTCGTTGATCCGGCTCGTCGTGAACCACTTCCGGCCAGGAGCCTTGCCAGATGATTTTCCAGAGTTCTTCCGCCGTGAGCGGATCAAGCGAGCCGCGCGTAAGCTCACCGGTCGGCATAAAAGGTTTTTGCTCCGGGCCTTTGCCTTGCAGCTCGTAGAGACTGAACGGAAAAAGCTCGAAGGATGCAACGCGGCCGGAAAGTGCTTCGGCGACCGCTTTTCTGAGACCGAGTTTTTGAGATCCGGTCAACCACACCAGGCCTCTTTCGTCCGTTTCATCCAGAATGGCTTTGATTTCCAAACCGAGGTCGGGAGCTCTCTGAAATTCGTCAATCAGCAAAGGCATCGGATATTGCTTGAAAAAGGCATCCGGAGCTTGTCGAGCCAGATCCAAAGCCTGATAGCGGTCGAGATTGACGTAGCGGCGATCTCCCAGCATGCGGCGCAGCATGGTGCTTTTGCCGACCTGTCGCATCCCGGTCACCATGACACCTTTGTAGCGCTGACTGGCCCGATTGATAACGGTTTCAAGCGTTCGAGGCAAGTACGTAAAGTTGAGAGACATAGGCGTGGATGTTTGTGGAATTGAATGAAATAAAGAGTATGGTCTTGATTTTATCAAGAGTACGTTCTTGCTTTCGTTCGAAAATTGCAGAAGCCTTGAAAATAAACGAAAAAAAGCGGTGACAGGAGCCTGAAACCTGTCACCGCACAAGGAAGATAACCCTAAGAAACCATCACGAACGCCAGGAGAACAACGTTGGTGAGAGGCTTGCAGCAGGTTCGACCCCAACGAACCCTTGTCTCTTCGGCTTTAAGCCTCTAGGTGTTTCTCAGTTGGTGGAACTATATCGCAAATAAGAATCATTCTCAATAAGTTAGATAGAGAAAGATGTTTCTATTTGCAACAAATACGGTTGGCGAAAAAGAAGAAGCGGCACTAGTCGCGGAGGAAATTCTTATAAGGATTGATGCCGTCATAGAAATCCGCGAGGAAATCCGCGGCTTAGCCGCGGGAGGAATCGCGGTTCTAAAAATGATAATATGTGTCCATGCTGGAATTAGTTTTTAATCGGAATTGTGTTTACCAAACAGCTTACCATGTGGTTTGGTGTCCTAAGTACCGAAGATCAGTACTGACGGGAGCTGTTGCCGACTCTTTGCGCCTTCTTCTGACGGAAGTGTGCAACGAAAACGGCTGGGTGATTCTGAGTCTGGAAATTCAGCCGGATCACATTCATCTGTTCGTCAGCATACCTCCCTCGAAAGCTGTTTCGGACGCCGTTAAAAAGCTAAAGGGAACTACGGCTCGAAAGCTATTTCTTCAGCACCCCGATTTGAAAAAACAACTACGAGATGGACACCTTTGGTCTCCATCCTATTATGTAGGCACAGCTGGCAAGGTCAGCGCAGAAACGATAAGGCAGTACATTGAAAGGACTGAACA
>OGFJ01000702.1_pt1 | contig 27752 bp, 18 predicted proteins | sample 1570861 | NCBI WGS metagenome assembly OGFJ01 (sample SAMEA2582060, study PRJEB24529) | metagenome | biome: Human gut stool | place: China | collected 2011
GTAATTCGGGCTTTTTTATCGAGATTCGAAATTCCGCGCCCACGTCCCAGTTCCAGATTGTAGAGCATTCTTTCATCTAGAAATATCAAGACAATTGTCCCCACTAGCAAGTCGAAGTTCCTACTCTCAAGTACTACTTTTGGCATCTTGAAAAGAAGACCCACTTGTCCATAAAGTTCGTCACTGTTAGCATTCAAAAATCGATTGAAGAGATCTCTTCTTGCTAACATATCTAGAAATTGTTCATTTCAGATTTTGATAGACTTGAAGCCTTCTGGCTTGGATATGAAAACGCGTAAAAGAAGAATTTTCTTTTCATCTTTTAATTTTTTATTTATAAAATTATCAATGATAATATGGATGGAAATTAAAAAAACTTCAGCATTCTATATTGTTTGCATGTAATGTAAAAGAATCTGCATTGCATTTCTAGTTAAATATTCAACAACCCAAATACAGAGTGTGCAAATCTATGAATCACATTAAATCACTATACATCGAAGGGTTCAAAAAATTTATCAGACTTTATGTCGAATTTAACCAAGAAATGAATATTATTGTTGGAGAAAATGAAGCTGGTAAAAGCACTATCCTAGAGGCTATTAAAATAGCATTAAATCAGCAATATAAAAATGCAGACAAGTCTATCTTAAGAGATCTATTTAATATTGAAAATGTTAAAAGGTTCAAGGATAATCCCAGCATTCAAACCTTGCCTTCAATTTTAATTGAACTTGAGTTAGATATTGATCCAAAAAACAAAAATGCTAGTTCATTCTATGGAGAAATGCACAGTCAAAGAAAATCTCAAAGGGAGAAATATGGAATCAAGTTTGAATGTCGATATGATGACAGTATTGATACAGATATAGAACGGGTTATAGTTAATGGAAATATACCATATGAATATTATTCTATGACTTGGACAACATTTGCCAATCAATCGTATCAAGCAATAAAGCGGCCTTTTAATTTTTTATCGATTGACACTTCGGATCAAATCTCGACTTCATCATTTAATTATTACAATAAATCATTATTTGCAAGTAAGTACGATGAAACTTTAAGAATGAAGGTAAAAAATAAATTTCGATCAAGGTTAGAAGATACTTTCAATGAACTTGGACTTCCAGCAATAAATTCTAATAGAGTTTTTGGAGTAGATGCAAAAAAGATTATTTTAGAAAATGTTATTTCTGTGTTTGAAAACTCAATAGCTCTAGAAAATAGAGGAAAAGGAATAGAAAATCTAATAAAAACACAGATTGCTTTAGATAAGAGCAACCATGTTGATGTAATCTCTATTGAAGAACCAGAGAATCACTTGAGCATTTCAACCTTAAATAAAATGTTAGGCGAAATTGCTGATAAAAGAAGTCAATCACAAATTATTTTGACAACTCACAATAGTTTAATTGCTAGCAGGTTAAATTTGAAAAATGTTCTATGGATTACCAAAGATGGATCCCAGAGCTTAAACACCATCAATGAAGATGATGCCAAATTTTTTGTGAAGGCTGAAAATAATTCTTTTTTACATTTGCTTTTATCAGAGAAAGCATTTTTAGTGGAAGGTAATACAGAGTTTCTTTTGTTGCCTAAATTTTATAAAGAAGAAACAGGAAAAACCTTAGAGCAGGATGGCATTTCCATTATCTCTTGCGGTGGAATTTCATATAAACGATATTTATCTATTATTAAAGAAACTGACAAAAAGATCGCCATTATTACAGACAATGATAAAAAGCAAAAAAATATAGATAATGCAAGTGAATTTAATTCAACTCACAGTAATCAGCAAATTTTTATGGGAAAAGACGTCAAGGACTGGACTTGGGAGGTCTGCTTTTTTAATTTAAATCAAGAAGCACTAAGCGAGTTGATAAAAGTCGAAGATGACGCAGAGTATTTATTTAATGATAAAGATTATGGACAGGTTCTTGGGAAAATGTTAAATAATAAAACAGAAGTCGCTTACTCCATGTTAATGTCTTCTACTAGGTTTAATCTTCCTGATTATGTTAAGGATGCAATCAAATGGATAAGAAAGTAATTCTTGCAGTTGCAGGAGCTGGTAAAACCTATCACATATGTCACAATATAGATATAAGAAAAAGAAATCTTATTATAGCTTTTACTCATGAAAATATACGAAATATAAAAAATGAACTTAATAATGCCTTTGGGTGCATTCCTGAGTTGACAACCGTTTCTACATTTGACTCTTTTGTTTATAAAAACTTTATTCTTCCTTATGAATATACAATTGCTAAGTACTTCAATAGAGTAAACTTTAAAAGTAATGGCATTACAATGGCGGATCCGCCAGCAAAAACAATAAAGATTGCCAATTCAACATATGTTAATAATAAAGATTATGTTTCAAAAAAATATCTAAATCATTATGTTACAAAAAATAATCAATATTATTGCAAAACTCTATCTGAATTAGCTTTGCAGGTGAAAAATAAAGACACAAACCTTATCAAGAGAGCCGTCTCTCGTTTAAAACTTTTCTACGACAATATTCTTGTTGATGAATTTCAAGATTTTCGAAATTTTAATTATGAATTATTAATTCATCTAGCAAAATTATTCGAAAAAGTGACATTTGTTGGAGATTTCTATCAGCATTCAGTATCAGCACTTAACAATTCAGGAAAGCCGTTCAATAAGAACCCTACCTATGACTCTTTTGTTGATTTATTACATAATTTAGGATTCGAAGTAGATAAAACATCTTTAGTGCGATCTCGAAGGTGCGCAAAGGAAGTTTGCAATTACGTAAAAAAGAAGCTTAACATTGATATTGTCTCGAGTGAAATAAACCATGGAAATATCATATGGGCAGATGGTTTTGCTAATGAAGTTATTAGGAATGACGAGATTGTAAAACTTGTTTATAAAGACTCCGAAAAGTGTTCATTTAACGCAATGAATTGGTCTTACTCAAAAGGATGCACTCTAGATTCTGTATGTGTTATCTTAACAAAAGATTTCGAAAATATAGATGATAGCTCATTTGTAACAGAAATGATTTCACCGTCGACTGTAAATAAGCTATATGTTGCAATGACCAGAAGTCGAGGAGATTTATACTTAATAAAGCATTCAACATTAAAAAAACTTGGTTATTAGCACATATGCATTTTCATTTTTTTTAGTATCTTGCAAGATCCAGGTTTTTGCGATGTTGTGGACTTTTAAAACTAGTATAAGTTGTGCTTGTTGTTGTATAAATTAGAATAAAATGTCAAATTCATTTATTATTCCAATTAAAACTAATCTAGAATTCGTGCAAGCAAGAATATTTGACTTGAAGAGAGATGTTGATTATCAATTAATGATAAGCGACACCTCTATACAGACATTTAATAATTATTTTCCAACAGTATGTCGAAAAATAATTGTCTATGTTAGGAGAGAAAGACAAACTCTGAGCAATTCTTTTTTAAGATTTGTAAAGGTAGAGGTAGAAAAGAAAGATGATCTAGTTTGTGTTTTGAAGGGCTTAAAGATCATTTTTCCACGATCTAATATATTTGTATCAACTCCTAAGACAGAATACAGAAAGTTAAAGAACTTTTTTAAAAATTTTGTCTTCTTAGCAGAAGAAGAGTGCTTTTTATGACACCGACAAAAAAAATGACGCCATTCCCAACAATGGCGTCAAAATATATTCATTTCACTCAGAATTTATAACCAGAACTCCCACTGGTTTTTTCTACAATTATTCTTAAAGCACTAGGAATAATCTCAATTGTACCACCTTGAATATTACCCTTATAGTAAGGTATTGGCGGAATATTAAAGATCTGACTTGTGACAGGATTATAATATTGATCTGGTATTAATTCCGGGATATTGTAATTATTCACAAAAGCCTGTAAAAAATGTTGATCAAATGCTGTGGCTCCCCAAAAAGCCCCACCATTAAACTCAAATTTATTTATGTAATGATTATTATCCAGTCTAGCCAATACTGAACCATCAGCAACTTTAAATACTACTGTCTTGTCTTTCGTCTCAGTAATTTCTGCTCCATATCCAATAGCTCGAGCACAATTTTCGAATTCACTCCAATTTTGCCCCAATTGGAAGCAACGAAATTTCGGTCCAGTCTTCTGACTTGGTTGCGCCTGTCTAATCAATGCCGTCCTTTGTTCAAAGCTTTTTATATAAGTTAAATCGCTCTTGATTTGTTTACAGCTATTGGCCTTCTGCTTGAGTTCATCCTGTTTTTTCTTATATATCGATGGAAAATTTTCTGGCGCTTTGGTCTTCAGCTTTTCTAATTCAGCATTTGTCCTGGATACTAAATCTTTATATTCTTTTCGGCAAGTGTTTAATTTGTTTTCCAGCTCCTCAGAATTAACATAACCATAACAAACACTACTTAGCAATGATAATCCAACGAATGCCACATAGAAATTTGCTATTTTCATTTAGAACTCCTCGGCTGTGAATTCAGAAAACTCTCCGCTTTTGATTCGAGCTTTCATTTTTTCTTTTTTGTTTTTGTTAACTACAGCCTTGATTTCAGCCTTAGCACGAGAAATATCCTTATTCACTAAATTACATATCTCTTCAGATTTGCTATCAACTCGGCCAGCCCAACAGATAATTCTGGGGTCTTTAATCGAGGCTTTGTATGCAACTTCGAGACATTTAGCTTTGGCACGAGGGTGACCGAGTTCTGCAGCCAAGCAATAATCCATAGCTGCCGCCTCAAAGTTATTTTCCTTTTCGGACTGTTGAGCCTTAGTAAAGGTGTGATAACCAGGAGGTGCATTTTTAGGAGTTTCTTGCCCCGCTCCGGCTAGACTTTCAGTAAGCTGGGCACATCCAGTGACTGACATTCCCACAAAAGCAAGGGCAACACACAAAGCGCATTTTTTTAGCATCTTGATCTCCATAGCTAGTCGGATGCTGGTTAAAATTCCCAAGGGTGTGATCCCGGCCCCGACTGATGAACGGAACTGTTGCCTTATTGTAGGTGTGGTGTCAATTTATTTTTGGTGGGTTCTTTGGTGGGTCAAATCAATAGGGTAGATTAAATTGCCTTATTTTAAAGGCTTCTTTTGAGGTCACCCCTTTGAGCCCGTAGATTCTTTGGTCTGCGGGTTTTTGCATTTGCTGGCTTTGATTCAAAGGCCAACGGGCTCTAGGCAGGTTGCTCCGATTTTTCCTGTCGCGTCATTTCCGCGCTTCTTTAGGCGCTCGATTATTGCGTCACAACTCTGCTTGATTAGTCAGACAGAAAAGGCGTTCCACTTAAGTGGATCCTCGTCAGTTTGAAGTCGTTGAAAACGAGAAAGTACCCAAATCTCTATCAAGTCTGGGTTTATATCCCCACTTATTCCTTCAAATCCCTATTAAGTAAAAAGTTCCCAATTCTCTGTACTACGGCAGCTCCAGTGATGTATCAATCGCTCTTAGCTGCCGCTTGCTGAGCTCGTTCTCTAGCCTCGCGTTCGAGCGTCTTCTTGTTCTTACTTCCCTTCGGACGTCCAGGGCCACGTTTTGGTTTCGGAGGGTTCTTCGCTTCCTCTGCCAGCCGTTGCAAAGTGGCCTTGTTTTTGCTTCCCTTGGGGCGACCTCTCTTGCCCGGCACCATCGTTGGCAAGTCGTTCGCTATGGCTGGTGCTTGAGTCAACCCCAGCGCCTCCATGATCTTCTTGACCTTCGGCAACGTGTGGACCCAAGTGTCATCGTCGGATTGCGGTGACAAAGCTCCATCCACACGGCGCCACGCCGAGGATAAATCGTCCATCAGGTCCGACCAGGATGCGTTCTCAAGCAGGCCTGCTTGTTCTGCCTTGCGAATCATCCGGCACGTCAGCGTTGTCGAAATAAAATTTACGAACTCGGAACCGATCACCGAGAAGTCGCCCTGCACTCCGGTCTGGTCCAGACATTCGTCGTTTTTATAGCGCTGAAACACCAGCTCAATCTGCCAGCGATCTTCGTAGCAGCGATAAACAACTTCTGGGGCAAGATCTCGATCCGACTCAAAGACGATACTGCCGAAGGCTTGCTTCTTCCTCGAATAGGCCTTACCGTCAAATTCGTGAGTCTTGGCCCGTTCGACAAACATTTTCTCCTCTTTTTCTGCGAGATGAGGATCGCGGAACGAATAAAGCAAGCGACCGCCGCGGATGGCTTGCTTTTTGAAAAAGACAGCCTTCTCGACGTTCTTCAGAACCCCTTGGAAGTCGTACATCTTGTGCGCGTCAATACGTGAGTCATTTCGTTTGAGAGGCGTGATGAAGTGCAACTCCGGACGCTGAGCCAACTCTTGGGCGATTTGCTTGGGTGGGAAACCCTTATCGGACACCACGATTCCTCTTCGAATGTCGTTGTCAACGATAAAGGAACGGTACGATGTTGCATCAATGCTGTTGCCTGGGAAGACTTCCGCACAAATCGGTTCCATGCGTTCCAGGTCGTATGCATAGATTACGGAAATGTCCTTGCACCCTTTGACCCTCGCTTTGCGAGAGAAGGCCGACAAATCGTTGACGGAACTCGTGTCTTGCTTGAGTGTGCCGTCAATCACGACATGATGAGTTTCCTCTACGAGGCTGATGCGACGCTTGTAGAAAGCCTCACGCCTTTTTCCATCTTCGCCGAGTTTTTGAAGAAAGTTGGAGACCGTGTTGGACGATAGAGCAAGACCGGGGTAGTAGCGGCAAACAAACGTTCGCTGATACTCCGTGCTGATCCGGTGTGAGGCGATCTTAGGTTTCAGAACTCGAAGCGAAGCAAGCGCCATGATCCGCTGCGCGTCAGTGACCGAATAGACGGCATACAGGTCTTGCAAGAGGTCCTCTGCGCACGACTGGACGAAAGCGCTGGCACCGTAAGAGAGCATATTGGGTTCTGCCCTGGAGACATTGGCAATTAGTGGGACATACTGTCCGTTAACGATATGCCCGATGACACGGCCATTGATCGGTTGGGGATTGCCATTTGGGCCGTACTTGAATCCGCTTCTCTCACGAACGGCGTATAGCTTGGCTCCCTTAGAGCCAGATTGAACGACGACCGTATTACGGGGTCTGGCGACACTGCGGATCTCTTGAGGAATACTCATAAAAATCACCTTCCCATTAGTCCCTCGTATTATATCATATGTACTAATGTGCGATACAATTTTCCCTTAGAAAGCAGGGAAGATTTGCCTTGAATCTGCTGAAAATTGGCAAAAGAAATGCCGGAAAACCTACCAAGAGGCCTCCGGCACGCGTATTTTGATTTGTGATTAGGGTTACTACTAGATTTTGGCTGTTTTCCTTAGTTCAGAAAGTTGGGATTCTTTTAATTAAGTCTGGGCCGTAAGAAGATTTGGATTCCTTCAAATCCCTATCAAGTCTAGGTGTTTAATGGATAAGACTTTGATTTTCCATATAAAATCTAAATTGCGAGATGTGAAAACTCTATAATAAATTCAGAAGATTTCACAGGGACTTTTAAGTTCAACATGGAAAGCAGTCAACCTACGGCAGAGCAACATCCCGATTTTATCTGGACTTGGAAAAGCAACGCTCGGGGCGCCAAGATAAGTTTGTGGCTTCCCTATTTTTCAAATGTGGAGAAAGTACCTCGCTCCAAGCTTTGGCGTGTGGCCTACAACGGAGGAAATCTCAGCGTCGATCTGACCAAAGTGGACTTCATTATGTTCTACGGAGTCTCGGGTGAACTCCCATTGGAGTTTCTCGATGCGCTTTCCCAGCACAAGATACCGTTCATGATCCATCGGCGCAATCAAGTTCATCCATACATCTTTTTTCCGTCGGATGGTTCTGATCATGAAGATGTGTTGACCCGGCAAATCATGGTGCGTGAGCATGTGCAGAAGAAAACGTATGTTGCACGCACTCTCATTCATCATCGACTCGAGAAATTTGAAACATTGATTCCCATTTCGGGATCGGCATACCGAAAACTTCAGCAGGCAGGCTCCGTTGCTGCGGTGCGTCAAATTGAAGCGCAGGTTACAGCGCGATTTTGGGATGTGTGGTTTGCTCGTTTGGGCGTTGATGCAAATCGTCGAGATGATGGTGTCGTTTCCTCAGCACTTGATGCCGGTTCCAAATTTCTCTTCGGTGTGATTTTGCGGTGGGTTTTGTTTCACAAGCTCTCACCCTGTCATGGCTTTCTACATGAGCCGACAGGCTATCCGTCTCTGGTATATGACCTGATGGAACCCTACCGCTACATGATTGAAGACGCCGTTGCCAGAGCCTACACGATACTCGATGACAAAGCCAACGAGAAAAAACTGGTGGCAACTTCGCTCAATGAGCTCAAGCGAGAGCTTGATGTTGTGGTGTACGTTCCAGCAACCAGACAGTACGTGAGACGTAAAAATCTCTTGCATGGAGTGGTGTTGGCATTGCGCGCCTACCTGCTCAACGAAAGTCTTCGACTGGTGATTCCTACGGAGGGGCTCAAGAAAGGTGGAAGGCCGCCTAAAATCGGATACCGGCTTCCCGGAGAGACAACATGCGAAAAATATGAAGGTAAGAAAATGGGAGGCTTTTGATAGGCATCGGCCTCCCGGCGATGCCCAACCGGCCAAGGTAAGGAGGCCTGCAAGCAGGCGATCCGAAAGCCGGAAGGGGATTTATCTGGAAGTTTAACAAAGCTACGGGCAACAGCAAATGAAGTACCAAGTTCTGAAGCTTCGCGATCTAGCATCCGGTCAAACGTTGAGAAACTACCGAAAGCGAGTCTCATCCTTTGGATCTGCTCCCGACACTACTGTTCTAACAACCAAATTCAAGCTCGAGCTTCCAGAGGCATGTTCGTTGATGAACGAGAACGCTTTTGCTGGTTGCCGTAATCTCTACGATATTGTTGAAGACTGCGGAAAGGGAACGCTGACGCACTTCCTCTTTTCTGCACTTTTAGCGGGTTTCAGAATTTTCGCGACTGCTACGGAAGCAACGCTTTTTTCAAATCGCAGAGCATATGACGAAGCGGGTTTTCGTGATGCTTTGATTGATGCTGTCGGAGTTGCTCTACCGAACTTTACTGTTGCTAAGCTTCTCAAGCAGCTCAACACGATTCCCCGAGCCAGAGGTGGAAAGGACATCAGTTTTGTGCCTGACGTGATCGAGAGAGAATTCCGTAAGGTACTTTGCAAATCGACGCCCAAGCAAGCCAATGAGGAGTACGTAAACAGACTTCTCAAGGAAATCGCGAATCAAATTTGCAGTTGCTTTCATTCATGGAAGGAACTCGTAGATAACAAGGAGCGGGCTTGTGCTGCCGTTGATTCCGCATTGAGGGGCTTTGCGGATTTCCCGAGTTTGGAAGCGATGGCAAAGGCTCAACAAACGCAGCTTCCAGCCGGTTCAAGCATTGCCTTTGACGACTCGCTACCCTTCATTGCGCTGAATGATGAAAATCTGAAGTTCGCGCCGTATGCCGTCGTCGCGACCATTCTCTCGTACCCTGAACGGGAGGCGGGGGAGAATCCGTCGTCGTTTGTTGCCGCGCATCTGACAACATCGACCGCAAGCGGTTTGTCATGGTTTTTCAGCAAGGGAATCGTCCTCTTTCGCGAGGAAAGTATCGAAGATTTGTGTGAGTTCTATGGCATTGACGAAGCCGAAAGTCATCGAGTAGAACAAGTCAAAAACGCTGCAATGGCGATTCCTGAGCAGGCTTTTTTATTTAAGAGCAAGAAGGCGCTCGGTTATCACGAGTTTCGTAGCAGCTTTGCCGGGAGAATGGACAGTTGGACTACCAACTACGTCAATCGCATTCTTGAACTCAAGACAATGTTGCATGATCTCGGCGATGAATTGCATCTTCCCGAGCTGACGTGCAACGGGATGGATTTCTTCTCTACGACGGACTGTGCAAGAAAAGAAGTGGAGCTTCTTTGCCAGTCATACAAGGCTGGGCGCAAACAGGCTTGTACGGCTATAGACCATCTTCTCGGAGGTGATGCTACTCACGTTGCGGAGGACGTGGCGACGCTTGAAGAATATAGTCGCCTCGTCAGTCGTCTGTATGCACTGCGCGAGCGGATTATCAATGCGCTCAAGCAGGCGAGGGATGATAGAAACTCTCCCTGGAAATCTCTCTGGTCTGAAGTTGGGGACGGTTTCAAGCCGTGGATGTACCTAAAACGTTTTCCCAAGCTTAACCAGATGTCGGGAGGAGTGCCGGACGCTCTTGAAGAGCTTCAGAAGACAATGGAACAACTTGTCTCGGTTGCTAAAGGACGACAAGATCATTTCAAAGCTGTGATGTCATGGGCCGAAAGCATCGGAGACAAGGTGGATGTTCTCGGGGTGATTGCAACAGAAGAAAGTATTCGGGCTGAAAAACGTACTCCAGGGCGCTATGACGGTCGAGAGCTTGCTCTTAGGAAGGTACTGCAACGCGTTGCTCGCGTCGTGCGCGATCGCGCAGATGACTGTGCAAACGCGGTGCGTGAATGGTTTGACGAAAAGCATGTTTTTGCACAAAGAAGTGAATTCAATAAATTTTTCTGCAACCGACAGGGAAGCATTTATGTCTCGCCCTTCAGCAATCGACGCCATCAGGCGTATGCCCTGACGGCCGGTCTTGTTGAACATGGCGAAGAACTCTGGGAAAGCTTCCTTGAATTGCTTGAACAAGGACGCGAGGGCTGGCAACACGCCGAGGATACTGCCGAAACCTGGCAGCGCCTGACAGGACAGGTGATCGGTCTTTACATCGGTTCGTTAAAGAACCCTATTCCTTCACCCATAGCGGCGTTGCACCTCGATGCAGCAACAATGGTGGATGTTGTCCCAGAGGGCGTACGTTTGCAAATGGAGTTGCCAGAGGTTGCGCCTTCGGTTCTTGCAAAGGCTTTCAATGCATATGAAAGTCTCATCAGCGGCGCCCTCATCAAATTGCGCCGTCAGCGCTTTTTCCTGCGGACTAAGTTTTTGTGGATCTCGAACAACACTCTCGTTTACGTTCCCAAGGACAAAATGTGGGAACTGCCGGAACGTTATTCGCGCTCGGAAATCTGGAAGCAGATTTTTGCGCTGAATATTCTTCAGCGCGACGATTCGGGAGCTGTGGACGTCCGAAAGACATTCGCGCGAATCATTGAAGTTCTCAATGATCGCGAAAATCGCAGCGCCGTTAGGGAGCTCCTGCATCAGCTTCCACACGATTGGTACTATGAACTTCCGGTCAAGGATGATTCGTCATCCAAAGTAAGAGACGCTGATGATTCAAGATTTCGAGATGTGATTCTTGTTGCCAAAGAAGGAGCCAAGGGTACTCAACTTTCTGTCCGAAAGATTTCTTCAATTCGCCTGGCACGAATGGTCGGACCGAGTGCACACAAGGAACGACTCAATCAGCTGCTTCTTGATTCTCGGACGACCGTTGGCGATATGACGCTTCTGGCTGATCAGGAAATGCTGCAGAGCGTTTCTTCCGCAGGATTGAATCTTTCGCCCGGCAAGTTGGAGTTTTCCCTTGCTGTGCCGATTTCAACTCCTGCGCAGGTATCGATCGTGTCGAAGGCAGAAGAAAGCGGGAAAACGGTACCTGTACTTCCTTTTAAGCGAGTAGTTGCTATTGACCAGGGCGAAACGGGCTTTGCCTATGCGGTTTTTAACCTTGAGGATGCAGGTAAGTCATGGGCTCGACCGATTGCTCAGGGCGTCGTTCGCATTCCTTCTATACGACGTCTGATCCGTGAGGTTCACACGTATCGCAGAAAACGCCAGGCAGTGCAGAAATTCAGTCAGCGCTATGACTCCACCATGTTTACGATGCGCGAGAATGTTGCGGGCGATGTGTGTGGCGCTATTGCCGGACTGATGTGCCGGTTCAACGCATTGCCGGTGCTTGAGCATCAGGTGACAAACCTTGCCAGCGGAAGCAAGCAACTTGAGCTTGTTTACAAAATGGTTAACGCTCGGTTTGTTGCCGACAAGATTCAGGCACACGAAACGGAACGTATGTCTTGGTGGTATGGAGTTCGAGGCTGGACAGTTCCTGCCTACTGGCAGGAGGTCAGTGCCGATTATTTTTCTATGGCGAAAAAGAACCGCAGAATTGTTGGGCAAGGTATTCTCGAAAAAGACGGAAGATTCTTCCGTCGGCTCTACGTGTCACCAGGTGTTACTGTTAATGCTCGTTGGACAAGTCGCATTTGCTCTCACTGTGGCGGCAACGTTTCAGAGCTCATTGACAGGGCGCAGGAGGCAGGAATCAAAACGCTGACATTGGGCAATAAAGGTGAAGTGACGCTCTTTAATCGAACGATGCAGCTTTATAGACGTCCTTCGGCAGCGGAGAGCAAAGATGCGCGCCGTCACAATGAACGTGCGAAATGGACTAATCCCATGGCCAACGTGACCATCTCGCTGGATGAACTGCACAAGATTGCGAGGGAGAATCTGCGTCGACCGCCGATTAGTCTTCAGGCAAAAGATACAACGCAGAGTCGCTATTTTTGTGTTTTCAAAGATTGTCAGTTTCACAACCGAGAGCAACATGCCGACATCAATGCGGCGATCAACATTGGAAGACGCTTTTTGCAAACGCTGATGAAAGCGTGACTATAGAAGCCCAAAAAAGGCCAACAAGTTGATGTGGTGTCAGAACATTTTTCACCGGCTATTTGAGGAAGTCACTCGTCATGTGAAAGACAGAATTTTCATGTTGAAAGCAAATTCTTCCCATGAAACCAAGGACTTAGGGAGAAAGTTTACATACTGGTAAAGGTAAATTTCTTTTGTTAAAACAATAAGTTATGTGGTAAATTCTCAGAATTGATAGGGATTTGAAGGTCCGTGTTTGAGTGTCCAACTCAGAATTGATAGGGATTTGAAGGGACGATAAAGTTAGGGATTCTCAGAATTGATAGGGATTTGAAGGAAAACGCATACCCTGCCGCCTCAGAATTGATAGGGATTTGAAGGTTGCGTCACCTTGGCCGTGCTCAGAATTGATAGGGATTTGAAGGCTGGCTGAGACCGACCATCTCAGAATTGATAGGGATTTGAAGGCCCGTGCGGGTGCGCCAACTCAGAATTGATAGGGATTTGAAGGTTCCCAAAATTCGAGCAGCCTCAGAATTGATAGGGATTTGAAGGACCGCAAAGACAACAAATCTCAGAATTGATAGGGATTTGAAGGGGTCTCCGACTGCTGTGACTCAAAATTGATAGGGATTTGAAGGCCACCGAGACAGTTCTGGCTCAGAATTGGTAGGGGTGGGAGGATTCTGGCTCTCTTCAATCATACAATTGATGAGAATATGCAAATTACGGGCTACAATAGCGCCCCCAAATTGATAAGAATTCGAAGGTAGCCTCTGGCGAGACAGGGAGTTTCCCTGCGGAACCCGATAGGCCTGCAGAATTCGGGACATTTGTCGAGCAAGGATTTTTGCGGCAAACGTCAATGCCAACGAGGAGCATTAGAAAAGATGGCTAGCGCAATCAATGAACAGGTTCTTAACACGTTTTTAGCGGCTCACGCCCGCTTGGCGTCCGCCATGAAAGGAATTTCCGGTCAGCTCGGCGGAAAAACACCGAAGGTTTCCCAGAAGGACTTCCAGGAGCTCATTGATTCGGGCGCTGATCTTCTGAAGGAATCGGTGAAGCTTGCGGTTTTGCTTGGTGTTAAGCTCGAAGCTTCCGGAGATAAGAAGGCTGCAGCTAAGAAGACGACTGCAAAGAAGGCAGTTGCCAAGAAGGAAGAAGCGGCCGTTGAAGAAGAGGTTGAAGAAACCCACGCCAAGAAGACGACGCGCAAGTCAGTTGCCAAGCCTGAAGAGGCAGTCGAAGAGGAGAAGAAGCTTGCCGCTCGCAAGACGACGGCTAAGAAGGCGACGACTAAGAAGGCTGCTGAGAAGGAAGAATCGAGCGAAGAAGCTCAAAAGCCTGCTCGCAAGACCACGACGCGCAAGACGACGGCCAAGAAGTAATCTCCGATCCGTCAATCATTGAATGGACTCGCGGTTTCGACCCATTTGGTTGTCGAGACCGCGTTTTCTTTTTGACAGCGATGAGTTTTCAGAAATCTTTCCCACAGGCAGGTGTCAGTGCGCCGCATGTTTTGGCCACACAAGCCGGACGTCATATTCTGGAGTTCGGCGGCACGGCGCTCGAAGCGGCGGTTGCAACGGCCGCGAGCCTCGCCGTAGTGTATCCGCACATGAACGGGGTCGGTGGCGATAGTTTTTGGCTGATAAAGAAAAAGGGGCAAGATCCTGTGGGAGTGCTTGCTTGCGGACAAGCTGCCGAACGAGCATCTGTGGATTTCTACAAGACCCGCGGTTTGGATGCTGTCCCGCCGAGAGGTGCGTTTGCAGCTGCCACAGTTCCGGGAACCATTCGAGGCTGGCAGGCACTCCTAAGTCTTTCCGGCCATCCGAGGAGGGTGTCGCTCAAAGATATTCTGGAGCCGGCCATCGGATTTGCCGCCAACGGTTTTCCGGTTTCTGCCGGCCAAGAGCGTACAACAATGGGAGCGCTTGAGAGCCTCAAGTCGTGCCCCGGCTTTGCAGAGGTCTTTCTCAATTCCGAAGGTTTTCCCTGGAAAAAGGGCGAGACGCTGCGCCAGAGCGCTTTGGCTCGTACCCTGCAGCGGCTGGCAGACGCCGGATTGGACGATTTCTATATCGGAGATATCGCAGCACAGATCTGCAGGGAGTTGGCAGACGAAGGCAGTCCGATGACACCGAAAGACTTTGCCAAATGCCGAGCATATATCGTCAAACCGTTGCATCTGAGGGCATTCGGTCAGGATTTCTACAATCTGCCGGAGCCCACGCAAGGCGTATCGTCGCTTGCGATTTTGGGACTACTGGAGCGGTTTGGCGCTCAGCCTGCGGATATGGCGGCGTTTGTGCATGCGGCGGTCGAAGCGACGAAATTTGCTTTTGTCTGGCGCAATAAGAATCTGGGAGATCCGCGCGCAATGACACGCTCGCCCCAGGACTTTCTGTCCGCACAATCGCTGGACACTCTTGCGAAGTCCTTTGATCCCGATAAGGCATGCCGGTTTGAAGAACAGCAGGCCATGGGGGACACGGTCTGGTTTGGCGTTGCCGACAAGGACGGGACGGTGGTGAGTTGTATCCAGAGTGTCTATTGGGAGTACGGCAGTGGCCTTGTTCTTAAAGAAACGGGTGTGACTATGCAGAATCGGGGCTGCGCTTTTAGTTTTGACGAGACAAGTCCCAACTGTTTGCGTCCGGGAGCATTACCGTTTCATACGCTCAATCCGGCGATGGTGGTCACAAATGATGATCGCGTCATTGCCTACGGAACAATGGGTGGAGAAGGGCAGCCTCAAACGCAGGCCGCGGTCATTCTCCGGCATCTTGCCGGTATGCCCTTGACCCAAGCGATTGCTGAACCTCGTTGGCTCATCGGCAGAACGTGGGGAGACAATACGGCGAAGTTACGTCTGGAGCCTCGTTTTGATCCGAGCGTTGTTAAAGACCTGTCGGAGCGAGGACATGATGTGGAAGTTCTTTCCGAAGCTTTCAGTGACACGATGGGGCACGCCGGAGCGGTCAGCAAAGCTGCCGACGGCTCTGTTTCAGGATCCTCGGATCCCCGATGCGACGGCTGTTTTGAGGCAATTTGAGCATTTTGCAAGAAATTTTCAAAAAAGACTTGCATAAGTCGAAACCAGGCGATACAATGCGCCCCGCTTCGCAGAAAAGCGAGGCGGAAATATCTGAGATGTGCGCCAGTAGCTCAGTTGGATAGAGTACCTGGCTACGAACCAGGGGGTCGTGGGTTCGAATCCTGCCTGGCGCACCATCCGCACAAGAGAGGCTTCCGAAATCGGGAGCTTTCTTTTTGCCTTCAGTTTTTGTAAGTTGTTGATTTTATTGAATAAATCAATTAACAAAAGATTTGAAGATAGATTTTTTGCGGTTTCGGTGTCTTTATCTGTTTCCCTTGGTTTAGCCGGGAAAAAAACGAGGTAACTGAACTTCGATATTCCCAAACAGGGGAAACCATCGTCGCATCTCGGCTGGTTTTTAGTAAGATTCCAACCGCTGATAACGAAGACGTCGGCAATCCGAGCAACGGATCGAAGAAAGAACAGTGCGACGCTTCATTGAGTACCTGACATTCCGGTACCGCGCAATTGGAGTTCCAGATTACTTTGACGACTGCATACGCAGACAGTGTCGGCAAAGCAAAAGAAATTTTTTCCAACCGTGTCGAATTCGATTTTGCTAACCTACGCTTCAAAAGCGTAGCGGCGAGCACAGGACTTTCGTATTGCGGTCGAATTCAGAACACGATCAACACGAAACGACTCAACCGTGGCAGACACATTGCAACCGTGTTACGTCATTGAAGCGGCGCTTCTGACGAGTCCTCAGCCTTTGACGCTTGAGGATCTCTCGCGTCTGTTCGCCGGACGCCTCACGCAGACGGAACTGCTTGAGGCTATGAATATGCTTTCCGAACACTGGAAAGAACGCGGCCTGCGTTTGGTTGAATCTGCAAGCGGCTGGGGGTTTGTAACGTCAACGGCTGTGGGTGAGTATTTGTTGCGCATGAGCGATCAGAAAATGCCCAAGTATTCACGTGCCGTGATGGAGACTTTGGCCATCATTGCCTATCGACAGCCGGCAACGCGCGGAGATATAGAAGACATTCGCGGTGTGGCGGTCAATCCCAATGTGTTGCGGCAGTTGCAGGAAAGAGGATGGGTTGAGGTTGTCGGTCGGCGTGAGTCGCCCGGTCGCCCTGAGCTTTTTGCCACGACCCGACAGTTTTTAGATGATTTGGGACTGAAGTCCCTTGCGGATCTGCCGCCCTTATCGGGCGATATGCCGCAAAGCAAAGAATTTGAATTGGTGTTCGGCGACGAGCCGTCCGAAGAGAAAGACAAAACTGCAGAAAGCGCAGAGGGCGTAGCCGACAGGCCACAAGAAAGAGCCGAAACCGAATAACGAAAAAGACAGCAAGACAGTTAGCGTTATGACTACAACACGAGAAGAAAGCCAGATCGAAACCCCGTCGGAACTTCCGGCCGAACCGAAGAAACGGGTGGTGCGCCGCCGTACGGTCCAGACCGATGCGGAAGGAGTTGAGGCTGCTCCGGCCAAAAAGCCTCGTGCTACACGCACGCGCAAGGCCAAAGTTGAGGCTGAACCGCCTGCGGCCGAACCGGTTGCAGAAGTGACTGCGCAAGAGGCTGATAAGCCCAAGCGCAGGGTGGTGCGTCGACGCAAAACCGAAGAGTCTGAAACTCCTGTTGTTGTTCCGGTCGAAGCAGCTGAGGGAGAACAACCTGTGGCGAAGCGCCGTACGGTAACTCGCCGCAAGAAGGTTGAGGACGTTACCCCTGAATCGATGACTGCCGCAACCTCCGAGGAAGTCCCCGCTGAAGCCGAGCTTCCTGCGCGGCCGAAGCGCACGCGTCGCACGGTGAAAGCGGATGCGGTTACTGAGCAAGAATCCGCTAAGAAACTTCGTACGCGCAAGATAAAGGCTGAACCGGAAGTAGTTGAGGCGTCAGAACAGATTGAACCGCAGGGGCAGCCCGAAGCACAAGCCGAAAGTGTTGCAGAAGAGACCGCTGTGAAAACGGATAGACGCGCCGAAGGTCGAGGCAAAGTTCGCCATACCAAGCGCGTGCGAGATGTTCAGCCCGAAGACGAAGGCATGGCCGTTCCGGAAGACGCGCCGGCCATTGATGCAGAACTCTGTGCCGCTCAGATGTTTGATCCGAAGGTGCTTGCCCAGGGGAAGGCCGCTAAAAAAAGCGAACTTGTCAAGCAAAGCGAAAAACTGCACAAGGTTCTTGCTGATCTCGGCTTGGGCAGTCGTCGCGATATGGAGCAGTTGATCGTTGAAGGCCGCATTTCAGTCAACTCAGAGCCTGCCTTTTTGGGGCAGCGCGTCATGCCCGGCGATATCGTTCGGCTGAACGGTCGCATCGTCAAGCGCATGGCTCAGGGTAAGCAGCCCAAGGCTCCGCGCGTGCTGGTTTATCACAAGCCGGCCGGTCAGATTGTGAGTATGCGCGACCCGCAGGGACGTCCGAGCGTCTTTGACAATCTTCCGAAGATTTCCGGCGCTCGCTGGATTGCAGTTGGTCGTCTTGACTTCAACACGGAAGGTTTATTGCTCTTTACGACGAGCGGAGAACTTGCCAACCGTCTGATGCATCCGCGTTACGAAATTGAACGCGAGTACGCCGTGCGTGCTGCCGGTGTGCTGACCGACGAAGCCAAGGAACTGTTGACGACAGGTGTGGAACTTGATGATGGTCCCGCTCACTTCTCGATGCTGGAAGAAAAAGGCGGCGACAATCTCAATCGCTGGTATTTGGTCCGCATCAGCGAAGGCCGTAACCGTGAGGTGCGTCGCATGTTTGCGGCGGTGGGCTTGACGGTGAGCCGACTGATTCGCGTGCGTTACGGCGCCGTTCGACTGCCTGCAGATCTGCCCCGCGGAACGACGCGCGAACTCAAACCCGATTGGGTGCAGGCTTGGATGGCACAGCTCAATTCCGTCACGACGACGGCAAGCGGCAAAAAGCCTGTTGCCAAGAAGGGGTTCGGTGGTAAGAAAAATGCCGGACGCAATTTCAACCGCAAGCCTGAACGTATTCCGGATCCTATGCTCAGTACCGTTAACTACATTGCAAGCGGCAGTCTTGGCGCTGCGCAGGGAGCCTACGGACGAGCACTGGCTCGAAGCGACGATGTCATGCCGCCTCCGTTTAAAAAGAGCGGTGGCAAATTCGGCAAAGGCAAGAGTAAAGGCTTCGGCAAGCGTCGATAAAGAAAATTCAAGGATTTGACGGCAAAAACTTTGTCGAAAATCCTTGAATTTCAAAGAGAAAACTGTATAATCCGCGACGCGCCTTCGGAGTGAGAAATTTATGTGATTCTCTTCGGGGGCCCTCGCTATATTGTCTGCTGCGATCGGATGTTAAAAACGGCTGAAATGCGGCAGGCACCCATGTTGGATGGGGTTAGGGATGGGCATTGCGCCCATTTTTTTTTGGATTTTTTCTACAAACGGATACATGCAGAAATCAACTGCTGAAATCACGCGAATCGTTGAAGAAACGGTGCAGGGGCTCGGGTACGAATTCGTCGACTTTGAGCGCTTGCCTCGTGGGCTCATGCGCATCACGATCGATAGCCAGGCCGAAGGTGGCGTGGGTGTGGACGATTGCGAAACCGTGAGCAACCAAATCACGGCCCTCTTTACGGTTGAGGGAATCGACTATGAGCGACTGGAAGTGGCCAGCCCCGGCGTGGAACGCCCGCTCAAGCGTGCTTCCGAATGGGGCCGCTTTGTCGGTCGCCCGGCGCACGTCGAACTTTATGAACCGATGAAGGCAGAAGGCTTTCCGGAAGCCGGCCGTCGCAAGCTAGACGGCATCATTCTCGGCATCGAGGGTGAGCCCGGCAACGAAGTGATTTCGTTTTCGTTTGAAGAATTGGATATTGCACGCACGCCGAGCCAGGCGGCTAAGTCCCGTCAGTCGGGCAAGGCTGCCAAACCCAAGGCCGATCCGGTGCACGTGACGTTCGGCATTAACGATGTCGATCGCGCCAATTTGATTGCTGAACTTGACTTTAAGGGGAAACACGAATGAGCCGCGAAATGCTCGATATGGTCGACGTCCTTGCACGCGAAAAGAACGTTGAAAAATCCGCCGTTTTCGGCGTACTCGAAATCGCGCTGGCAAGCGCAGTGAAGAAGGCTCAGTTTCCCGGTGAGGATGCTGACGTTGCCGTTCGCGTCGATCCCAACACGGGCGACTGGACTGCCGTTCGCCGCTGGGTGATCGTGAGCGACGATCAGGGCCTGCAGCAGCCCGATCGCGAAGAAATGTTCTCGGACATCCATGACGATTATCCTGAACTCGAAGTGGGTGACTACATCGAAAAGCCGATTGAGAATATCAATACCTCCGGACGCCGCTTTGCTCAGGACGCCAAGCAGGTCATCCTGCAGCGCTTGCGCGATGCCGAACGCGAACAAATTCTCAACGAGTTCCTGGCTCGCGATGAAAAGGTGATCTCCGGCCAGGTCAAACGTTCCGACAAAGAAGGGGCCATCATCGAAATCGGCCGCTTGGAGGCTCGCCTGCCCAAGAGTGAGATGATTCCGCGCGAAAACTTGCGTAACTCCGACCGTGTGCGTGCTTATGTCCTGCGCGTGGACGAAACCAACAAGGGCAAGCAGGTCATCCTGTCTCGCGCATGCAACGAATTTATCAAGAAGCTTTTTGAGCTCGAAGTACCGGAGATCGAAGAGGGCACCGTTGAAATCAAGGCTACAGCCCGAGATCCCGGCTCCCGTGCCAAGATCGCAGTGATGAGCCACGACAAGCGCGTCGAACCCGTGGGTACCTGCATCGGCATTCGCGGTTCGCGCGTGACGGCTGTGACCAATGAACTCGCCGGCGAACGCATTGATGTGGTGCGTTGGGATGAAAATCCGGTGCAGTACATCGTCGAAGCTCTCAAGCCCGCTAAGGTTTCCAAGGTTGTGGCCGATGAAGAAGCCCGCAGCATGGACGTGACGGTTGACGAAGAAAACCTTGCCATTGCCATTGGCCGAGGTGGTCAGAACGTGCGTTTGGCAAGTGAACTCACCGGCTGGCAGATCAACATCATGACGGCTGAAGAAGCTAATAAGAAGCAGGAAGAAGAAGACCGCGTTGCTTGCGAAGAGTTCATGAACGAACTCGACATGTCGCAGGACGATGCTGTGGCTCTTATTCATGACGGCATCTACAGCTTGGAAGAACTTGCCTATGTGCCCGAGCAGGAAATTGTGGAACTGGGCATTTTTGACGAAGCCACCGTTGCCGATCTGCGTGAGCGAGCTCGTCGCGTTCTGCTGGCCCGTGCCCTCAAGCGTGAAGAAAATCTGCGTCAGGCCGATGCCTCGCTTCTCGAACTCGAGGGCATGGATCACGACCTCGCCAGCCGCCTCGTGAGCGAAGGCATCAAGACAGCTGATGAACTGGGCGATCTGGATACCGAAGAGCTCATGGAAAAAGGCGGCATTGCCGAAGAGAAGGCTCGAGCCCTGATCATGGCCGCCCGTGCTCGCTGGACTGAAGAATAAGACAGAAGTCAGAACGAAAACCAAACCAATTAGAGCCGCCCGCGAAACGAGAAGTACACAAACGTTCCGACTCTCTAAGGACGCTCTCGCAAGCGGCGGCAGGAGAAATTAGACACATGGCAAACAACACTGTTACTGAATTTGCCCGCGAACTGAAGGTTTCCGCTGACACACTTCTGTCCCAGCTCAAGTCTGCCGGCGTGCAGGTAAGCACGGTCAACGATGAAATCAGCGATGCTGACAAGCGCCAACTTCTTGATAGTCTGCGTCAGGAGCGCGTTGCCTCTCCCCGCAAGATCACCGTGACGCGTCGCGAAACAAGCACGATTCGCCAGAATGACGGTCAGGGCGGAGCCCGTACGATTGAAGTCGAAGTACGTCGTCGCCGCGTGTTCGTGAAGAACCGCGCAGCCGAAGCTATGCGTGCTGAAATCGAGGCTCAAGCCAAAGCTCAGCTTGATCGTCAGTTGAAGGAAAAACAGGAAGCAGAGGCGGCTGAGGCTGCCAAGCGCGAAGCTCAAGCCAAGCTCGAAGCTGAAGAAGCAGCCAAGAAGGCCGCGGAAGAAGCCGCTGCCAAGAAGGCTGCCGAAGAAAAAGCCGCTGCTGAAAAAGCCGCGGCAGAAAAGGCTGCTGCCGAAGCTGCCGCCCGTCAGGCCGAAGCAGAAAAGCTTGCTGCCGAAAAGGCGGCTGCGGAGAAGCTTGCCGCTGAAAAGGCCCGTCAGGCCCAGATCGAAGCCGAAAAGAAAGCTCAGCGTGAAGCCGAGGCCGCCAAGAAAGCTGCTGCGGCGAAAGCCGCTGCTGAAAAGGCAGCCGCCGAGAAGGCCGAACTCGAAGCTCGTCGTCAGGAAGCTCGACGTAAGGCTCAGGAAGAGGCCGATGCCATTCGTGCGATGCTCGCCAAGCCAAAGACTGTTTTAAAGGCCAAGGCCGATCGCGGCGACAAGAGCGATCGCAATGAAGAGGCCAAGAAAACTCAGCAGCAAAATGCTCAGCAAAAACCCGCTCAGAAGAGCCAGAAGGCCGATAAGCCCGCAGCCAACAAGCCTGAAAAGAGCGAGGGCAAGTCGGCTGGTAAGGGTCGTAATAAGCAGTCTGGAAAGGGCAATGATCGTTGGGGGGACGAGGACCGCGGTGGTCGCCGCGGCGGCATGAAGACTCGCGGTGCTGTCGACAGCGACGAGTCGAGTAGCTGGCACAGCCGTGGTCGCAAGAACCACAAGCACGAGCAGCGTCAGGTTCAGATGCCGACCGAGCCCGTGGTACGTGAAGTGACCGTACCCGAAACGATTTCCGTCGCAGATCTTGCCCACAAGATGAGCGTGAAGGCGACTGAAGTGATCAAGACCCTCATGAAGATGGGCCAGATGGTGACGATCAACCAGATGCTTGATCAGGAAACGGCGATGATTATCGTCGAGGAAATGGGCCACAAGGCGCTTGCCGCCAAGGCCGACGATCCTGAATCGTTGCTCGGCGAACTTGAAAGTAATCTCGAACAGTATCCGGAAGTGCCGCGTCCGCCGGTTGTGACTATCATGGGTCACGTCGACCACGGCAAGACCTCCCTTCTGGACTACATCCGCCGTGCTAAGGTGGCTGCAGGTGAAGCCGGCGGCATTACTCAGCACATCGGTGCATACCATGTCAAGACGCCGCGCGGCATCGTGACCTTCCTCGACACTCCGGGCCACGAAGCCTTTACGGCCATGCGTGCCCGCGGTGCTCAGGCAACCGACATCGTGATTCTGGTGGTGGCCGCCGACGACGGCGTGATGCCCCAGACCAAGGAAGCCATTGCGCACGCTCGTGCCGCCGGTGTTCCGCTTGTGGTGGCGATCAACAAGATCGACAAGCCCGAAGCCAACATTGAACGCGTCAAGGGCGAACTCGTGCAAAACGAAGTGCTGCCGGAAGAATACGGCGGCGACGTGCCGTTCTGCCCGGTGTCCGCCAAGACCGGCAAGGGCGTCGACGACCTCCTTGAAAACGTGCTGCTGCAGGCCGAAATGCTCGAACTCAAGGCCGCCGACAAGGGACCCGCCAAGGGCCTCGTGATCGAAAGCCGACTCGACAAGGGCCGCGGTCCTGTGGCTTCCATTCTGGTTCAGTCCGGTTTGCTGCAAAAGGGCGACATCGTTCTGGCCGGCCAGTGCTTCGGCCGTGTGCGCGCGATGATCAACGAATTGGGCAGCCAGGTCACCTCGGCCGGTCCTTCCATCCCGGTGGAAATCCAGGGTCTGTCCGACGTGCCGTCCGCTGGCGACGAACTGCTTGTGGTGCCCGACGAACGCAAGGCCCGTGAAGTGGCTCTCTTCCGTCAGGGCAAGTACCGCGAAGTCAAGCTCGCCCGTCAGCAGGCTCAGAAGCTCGAAAACATGTTTGCCGATGTGGGCCAGGGCGAAGTCAAGACCCTTCCGCTCATCATCAAGGCCGACGTGCAGGGTTCGACCGAAGCTCTGGTGCATGCTCTCACGAAGCTCTCCACGGAAGAAGTGCGAGTTCAGGTTGTGCACAGCGCCGTGGGCGGCATTACGGAAACCGACGTCAACCTGGCTGCGGCTTCCAAGGCGGTCATCATCGGCTTCAACGTGCGTGCCGATCAGCAGGCCCGCAAGCTTGCCGAGCAGGAGGATGTGGACATTCGCTACTACAACATCATTTACGATGCCGTCGACGAAGTCCGTGCAGCCATGAGCGGTATGCTCTCGCCCGAGAAGAAGGAAACGGCGTTGGGTCTCCTGGAAATCCGTCAGGTCATCCGTGTGCCCAAGGTCGGTCTCATTGCCGGCTGCCGCGTGCTCGAAGGTGTGGTTCGCCGCAATGCCAGCGCTCGACTCCTGCGCGACAACGTGGTGATCTGGACCGGCGAGCTCGCCAGTCTGAAGCACTTCAAGGACGATGTTCGCGAAGTTCAGGCCGGCAGCGAATGCGGTCTGAGTCTCAAGGGTTATGACGACATCAAGGTCAACGACCAGCTCGAAATCTTCGAGGTGACGGAAGTCGCTCGTACGCTCTAACGGAGAATCGGCTCAGGGGTCCTTATAACGACGCCCGAGCCCTCGCAAACACTCAAACAGCAAACGCCTCCGGCAGCGATGTCGGCGGCGTTTGTGAAGTTAAAAAAGGACGAAATTTTTATGCAAAAAGCCAAGCCCGGCCGCGGCCAACGTGTCGCCGAGCAGATCGCCCGAGACCTCGCGGAGATCATTCCGCTTGAGGTACGCGACCCCCGAGTGGGTCTGGTGACGATCACCGGCTGCGAAATCACGCCCGACTACGCTCATGCCCGTGTTTTTTTCACGGTGATCGGTTCCGATCCCGTTCAGTGCACGGCAGGCCTTACGGCCGCCGCCGGCATGCTGCGCAACAAGATTTTCAAGAAGCTTCGCATTCACACTGTTCCGACGTTGCACTTTGTGCACGATACGAGCGTGGAGCGCGGTTTTGAAATGGATCGCGTCATCAACGAGGCGATGCGTCAGACGCGCGTTGCCGAAAGCGACACGAGTAAAGAGGAAGCCGAGTAATGGGCAAGAAGGGCGACGCAGTCGACGGCGTGCTGTTGCTGGATAAGCCCGAGGGCATGAGCTCTAACTGGGCTCTACAGCTCTCGCGCCGCTTGATCAATGCGCAGAAAGCCGGCCATACCGGTACCCTTGATCCCTTTGCGACAGGGCTTTTGCCCCTGGCTTTCGGCAACGCAACCAAGTATTCGGCCGATCTTTTGCATGCCGATAAGCGCTATGAAGCGGTGCTTCGCTTCGGCGCGCGCACCGATACGATGGATAAGACCGGTGAGGTGACGGAAACGTCTGACATGCGTCCGACGCGCCAAGCGCTTGAAGCGCTTTTGCCGGAATTTACCGGCCAGATCGAACAGGTGCCGCCGATGTACTCGGCCATCAAACGCGACGGCAAAAATCTGTATGATCTTGCGCGACGCGGCATTGAAGTTGAGCGCCATCCGAGAAAGGTCCATGTGCACCATCTCGAACTGATGGAGTTTGACAGCGAGACGGCCAAAATCGATGTCCGGGTGAGTAAAGGAACATACATCCGTGTGCTGGCTGACGACATCGGTCGTAAACTTGGGTGCTTTGCCCATTTGGAAAGTCTGCGGCGCACCGAAGTCGGAGACTTGAAGATTGCCGACGCGATCCCCTTTGCGGTGATCGACGACAAAGAAAAAACGGTTCAAGAGCGCCGTGCCCTTCTCAAGGGAGCGGATTTTTTGCTTCAGACGCTCGGTAGCGTCCGGCTCGATGCGGTACAGACCGAACGCTTGAGAAACGGTCAGCGGCTGCCTCTGAAAGACACGCGCCACGGCGAACTGTTGCGAGCATACGGCTCGTCGGGCGAACTATTGGGAACGGTGAAGGTGGACGCAAGAGGTACTCTGCATCCTCACCGATTGATTCGATTTGTAGTAACTGAAAACCTCGAAACGAACGGGGACGAGTAAAACATGACTAGAGCAATTCGCAACATTGCCATCATTGCGCACGTTGACCACGGCAAGACGACCATGGTCGACAAGCTTTTGCAGTGCGCGGGCACTTTCCGCAGCAACCAGCAGGTCGACGAACGCGTGATGGACAGCAACGCGCTGGAAAAGGAACGCGGCATCACGATTCTTGCCAAGAACTGCGCCGTTGAATACGAAGGCATTCACATCAACATCATCGACACCCCGGGGCACGCAGACTTCGGCGGTGAAGTCGAACGCGTTCTGTCGATGGTCGACGGCGTGCTTCTGTTGGTCGACGCCGTCGAAGGCCCGATGCCGCAGACTCGCTTTGTGACTCGCAAGGCTCTTGCCGCCGGTCTGAAGCCCATCGTCGTGATCAACAAGATCGACCGCCCGGGCGCTCGTCCGGACTGGGTGATCAATGCCACGTTCGATTTGTTTGACAAGCTCGGCGCCACGGAAGATCAGCTCGACTTCCCGGTGATTTACGCGTCCGCTTTGAACGGCTACGCGGGCCTGACCGACGACGTCGAAGAACTCCAGAAGATCGGCAACATGCGCGCCGTGTTCGACGCCGTGATCAAGTACGTGCCGGTGCGTGAAGACGATGCAGAGGCACCGCTGCAGCTGCAGATCTGCTCGCTCGACTATTCGAGCTACGTGGGTAAGATCGGTATCGGCCGCGTGCACCGCGGTACGCTCAAGGCAGGTCAGAGCGTCATGATCATGAACGGCCCGGACGACACGCCCAAGCCCGCCAAGATCAACCAGATCATGCAGTTCGAAGGCCTCGACAAGAAGATCGTTGAAAGTGCTCAGGCTGGTGACATCGTTCTCGTGAACGGCATTGAAGAACTTAACATCGGTACGACCATTACCGATCCGGCCCACCCCGAAGCATTGCCGATGCTCTCCGTGGACGAACCGACGCTCACGATGAGCTTCATGGTGAACACCTCGCCTCTGGCAGGCCGTGAAGGCAAGTTCGTGACGAGCCGCCAGATTCGTGAACGCCTGGAACGTGAATTGAAGAGCAACGTGGCCATGCGTCTGCGTCCGACCGCTGACGAAACCTGCTGGGAAGTATGCGGCCGCGGTGAATTGCACCTTACGATTCTTCTTGAAAATATGCGCCGCGAAGGCTACGAACTCGCTGTCGGTCGTCCGCGCGTGCTCTTTAAGGAAGTCGATGGCGTCAAGCTTGAACCGTACGAACTTCTGACGGTGGACGTTGAAGAAGAACACCAGGGCGCCGTGATGGAAGAACTCGGCCGCCGTAAGGGTGATCTCACCGATATGCAGCCTGACGGCAAGGGTCGCGTGCGTCTCGAATACCGTATTCCGGCTCGCGGTCTGATCGGCTTCCAGTCGCTCTTCATGACGATGTGCCGCGGCACGGGCATCATGAGCCACGTCTACGACGAATACGGTCCGATCAAGCAGGGCGATGTGGGTGAACGCCGTTCCGGCGCCATCATCAGCCAGGACGACGGCGCTGCCGTGGCATACGCTCTCTGGAAGATCCAGGAACGCGGCCGTCTGTTTGTGAATCCGGGCGATGCTCTCTACGAAGGCATGATCATTGGTGAACACTCCCGCGAAAACGACATCGTCGTAAACCCGATCAAGGGTAAGCAGCTCACCAACATCCGTGCTTCCGGTACCGACGAAGCCATCCGTCTGGTCCCGCCTGTGCGTCTGACGCTCGAAAGCGCCGTTGAATTCATCAACGACGACGAACTCGTGGAAATCACGCCCAAGAGCATTCGCTTGCGCAAGCGCTGGCTCAAGGAATTCGAACGCCGCCGTGCCTCCCGTGCTGAACGTGACGAAACCGCTTCCTAAAGAATTTGACGCCCGAGTGCGTTGATTCCGCGAAAAAAGCAAAGCCCCGGAACTTTCGAGAGTCTCCGGGGCTTTTTGCAGACCTCAATAAGCGACTGGACGCGTCAACCGTTTTCGGCGCTCATGTCCTTTCGCACCGGTGCGCTCCCTGTGAGCGTAACGGCAAAGACAGCGCCCGTTGCCCAACTCAGTTTCTCGCTGCGATCGGTCTGATCAAGTAGCCGGATTTGCCAGCCCATCCGTTCGCAAATGCGAAGCGCAATCGAAAGTCCCAGTCCGACATCCTCAGGCAAAGCCCGGCGCAGGTCTATGCCTTGGAAGATCTGTCGCATCGCTTTACGTTT